>Ga0307488_10001444_pt1 | contig 19811 bp, 14 predicted proteins | sample SB02metaG_FD_202248 | JGI IMG/M metagenome (GOLD analysis project Ga0307488, IMG submission 202248) | Sea-ice brine microbial communities from Beaufort Sea near Barrow, Alaska, United States - SB 0.2 | ecosystem: Environmental > Aquatic > Marine > Coastal | place: USA: Alaska | collected... | reverse complement strand
CGCGTGCTATATTGCAACGCACAAGGCAAAACGAAACCGTTGTTATAGTCTGTGAATTCGCCAATTAAATTAACTCGACCAGGCGCATTTGACAACGCAGTTGGATAGGCTCCATAGAGCTCAACAAAGGCCTTATAAAAATGAGAGTTTTGTATGTTTTTGGTCATCGTATCGCCCAACATAATCTTTTCAAAGCCTTAGTCCTTGTAATGTGAAGAAGGAACATCACGGAGGATCTTCGCAGCTGTTTCTGCGGTTAAATCGCGTTGGCTTTCTGCTAACATTTCATACCCAACCATATGCTTTTTTACGGACGCTGAGCGCAACAATGGTGGATAAAAATGAGCATGTAATCGCCAATGTTTAGCATCGTCTAAATCAAGTGGGGCATTATGCCAACCCATTGAGTATGGGAAGCTACAATTGAAAACGTTGTCATATCGTATAGTGAGTTCTTTGAGTACTTTTGCTAGGGCATGCGATTGACTATCATCAAGCTGCCCAATGTTTTGCACCGCATCTTTGCATATCAGCAATGTTTCAAACGGCCATTTAGCCCAATATGGAACAACAACCAACCAGTGCTTATTTTCTATAACAATGCGCTGCCTCTCGGCCTGCTCTTTTTCAATATAAACTTCAAGTAAACTACGTTGATGCTTCGTGTAAAAAGCGAGTTGACGTTCTTCTTCTATTTGAATTTCAGTAGAACGGTGATTATGTGCCCAAATCTGACCATGTGGATGAGGCTGTGAGCACCCCATTACTTCACCTTTATTTTCAAAAATATGAATGCAGGAATAGCTCGATGATAACTCAACAAATTGCTGCTGCCATGTATTGACCACTTCAGCAATTTCATTTACTGATAGTTCAGGTAATGTTTCATTGTGCTTAGGAGAAAAGCAAATGACTCGAGCTGCGCCGGTTGCCGCTTCGGCTTCAAATAACTCATCAGGGTCTATACAAGCATCATCGCTGAGGGTTGGTGTTAATGCACCAAAATCATTAGTGAAGACGTGAGTATATTCATAATTTGGATTTGTATCTCCATTTGCTCTCGTATTAGTTGGGCACAAAGGACAATTTGAGTCATGAGAAGCAGGAGAAGTTTCAGTGGGGCTTTCTGTTGCTCCCAACCAAGGACGATTATTGCGATGTGGAGAAACTAAAACCCACTCACCATTTAACAAATTCTTGCGGCGATGTGTAAATTCGTAGCTTTTAGTCATACTTTAGTAGCACCTAATAAATCCAACATATTTGATTAACCCTGACCCAATATTCAATTCTTATGTTAGCTTTCACAAGTTTACAAATCAACATTAATCGTATTTATACGATAAAAAGATCATTTTAGTATAATTTATTTTATAAAATAAAATAATGATTAAAACCCGTTAAAAAATCACAATATTTTGATACAAATCATGAGCTTAATTATTTTAACGGCTCACTATAATAGAACAAATTGTTAATATTTTGTCAAAAAAAAGTAATATTTATTTATCTAATTTAACCAAAATTGTTGTAATTCTCGCTCAATTGATTATATTTATACGATAAATAGGTTTTAATCTATTTGTTCTGTGCCCACACACACACACACACACAAATATCAGCACGTTAAATATAAGAAAGCTCGACTAAGCAAAGGGGAAACACAAATGAATAAAACATTATCAACGTTTGGTAAACGCACATCGGTTGCTATTGCAGTGGCTGGAGCGTTACTAAGCTCAAATCAAGTTATGGCTCAAGAAGAATCAGCTTCTGATCCAGTAGAAGTGATCCTTGTCAGCGGAATTAGAAGCAGCCTTAAAGCTTCTATGGATGATAAGAAAAACTCAAACCTAGTGTCTGATGGTATTAAAGCAGAAGACTTAGGTAAATTTCCTGACTTAAATGTCGCTGAATCATTGCAACGTATTACCGGTGTTGCTATTGACCGAAGCGGTGGCGAAGGCCAAGCAGTTACCATTCGTGGTTTCGGTCCTCAATTCAACACAGTACTTGTTAATGGTCGTCAAATTGCCACTGACAGTGCAGGCCGTGCATTCAATTTCGACGTATTAGCCGCTGACCAAATTGTTGGTGCAGATATTTATAAGAGTACTAATGCAACTATGCAAGAAGGTGGAATTGGCGGCACAATCGGTCTTATCACCGCGAAGCCATTCGACTATCAAGGTTTCAAGGCTGTTGCCTCTGTTAAAGGCATGTATGAAAGTTTGAGTGAGAAAACATCTCCTTCGGTTTCGGCATTGGTAAGTAATACATTTAATGATGACACTATGGGCGTATTATTAGCTGTAAGTCATCAAAAACGCGACATACAGATTAACCAAATCGCAACTGCAGGTTGGAGAGGTGGTCAGACGATTCAAAACAATCGCGATGGTATTTTGTTCTCAAACGCGTATATTCCAAGAAACTGGGACCAAATCGTTGATAATCAAGAGCGCACTCGCACAAACGCAAGCATCGTGTTTCAGTATGCACCATCAGACGATATTACTATTAGCTTAGACGGCTTCGTATCAAAATTCGAAGTTGATTCAGTGGTTACCGATCTCGCATCTTGGTTTGAACCTGATCGTGTTGGTTCAGCTACGATTGACCCAGCGACCGGCACTTTGCTTACATTTAGCCAAGACATTGGTTTAGATGCGCAAGGTAGTGGTAATCCTGCGAGTGATTTCGTATCAGCAACACGTAACTCGCGTGATGTTACTAACGATGGTTTTGGTTTGAATGTTGAATGGGATATTAACGATTCATTAAAAGCAGAGTTCGATTTATCAACGTCGTCTGCTGAAAATGACCGAGCTGGTAAAGACCGTTTTAACGTTGTAGGTATTATTAATAACTACTCGTTCGATGGCACTGGCAGTGTTCCTACTGTGCAACATGACGGTTTTGGAAATGGTAATTTACCTGACGCTTCTTTGTCTCGTTTACATTACAACGAACAAGGTTTTACACGCACTGAGCAAGACGAAATCAGTGAACTCAAAGCGGACTTTACTTACCGTCCAGATAGCGACGTGTTAGATAATGTTAAATTTGGTGTTTACAGACAAGAACGTGAGAAAAATTCATTCCAGATCTCTGCCGGTCAATGTGCGTTCTGTGGTTACGGCACTGCTGCGCCAAATGATGCGATCAACTTCCGTCCATTTACTGCGAATAACTTCTTCCCTGGTTTAATTGATACTTTCTACACTTATGATGGTGATGCGATGGTCGATTACCTAGCGTCTACTGGCAACCCAATTGTTCCTACATTGCAAAACAACCGTTACACAATCAATGAAGACATTACTAGCCTGTATATGGATTTCACCTTCGTATATGATTTAGGTGACATGCCTTTATCAGTCAATGTTGGAGCGCGTTACGCACAAACTGATATCGCTGTTTCTGCAGTTCAAAGCTTCTTAACCGATATCATTCCTACAACAGATGCTACCTTGTTCCAAAACGTATTTGGCCCAGCGACAGATATTGTACAAGGTGGCAGTTACGCTAACCTTTTACCGAGTGTGAATGCTAAATTACAAGTGACTGACGAAATGATCGTTCGTTTCTCTGTATATGATTCGTTAACTCGTCCAACAATGAGCCAATTATCGCCAGCGACTACGTTTAATGAGCCCCGCCGTCAGAATTTAACTGCATCAGGTGGTAACCCTGTATTGAAGCCGTTCCAGTCAGCCAACTGGGATATTTCATTCGAGTATTATTATGGCGATGCTAATTTATTGACGTTCGCATTCTTTAATAAAGAAGTAGATAACTTCATTACTCGATTGACTGGCCCGGAAACCTACACGCTAAATGATCGTTTAAATACGCCTAATAACAGATGTAGCGTTACCAACACTGCCCTTTGTAGCGATGATGCAACAGCAGGCGCAGACGAGCTCAATGGTTTAACAGAACTGTATACAGTTACCCGCCCACAAAATGGTGATGCTGCGACAGTTACCGGTTATGAAATTGGTTTAACTCACTTGTTCGACAACGGTTTTGGTTTTCAAGCAAACGCGACAGTCGTAGACAGCAACGTTTCATTAAGCAGCGATTCCACTCAGTCGTTTGCTCTTGAAGGCTTAGGTGATTCTCAAAACTTAGTCGTTTTCTATGAGAAAGACAAGATCCAAGCTCGTGTTGCTTATAACAATCGTGAAGGTTTCTTGCGCGCGATTGATAACGGCTTTAATGGTGAACCAATTAACACTGAAACATTCGGTCAATGGGACGTTAGCGCAAGCTACGACATTGATGAAACGTTCACCGTATTCTTAGAAGGTATCAATATTACTGAAGAAGAATTGGTTCAAACAGGTCGTTTCCCTAACCAAACTTACTCAATAGAAGACAATGGGCGTCGCTTTGCATTTGGCGTACGCGCGGTATTCTAAGAGAAAGAACAAGTAAGCACGTTTGACTTCGTGAATGCCAGCCTTTGTTTCCCGGGCTGTGCATTCACACTTTGTATTAAGGTTCTGCATAAAGGCTGTGTATAAAGCCTTTATTTTACAACTAGAGCGCACATCTAAAGCTCAAATCATATTTACTTCAGTTCACACAGCGTTTATCGTTGCTTAGGGTAAAAGCCTTTTGAAACTAATTATTTAACGGATTTCGCAAGCTATGTCTGAAGTCATAAGAACAATTGCAATTGTAGGTGGTGGTACAGCCGGTTGGCTAAGTGCAGCTATTATTGCAGCTCATCATAAATCAAAGTCCGGCGACAGTAATGCGCCCGGCATTAATATCAAGTTAATTGAATCATCTGATATTCCCACCGTAGGCGTTGGCGAAGGTACATGGCCAACCATGAAAAATACGCTACGCGATATTGGTATTAAAGAATCTGACCTATTTGCAAATTGCCACGCTGTATTCAAACAAGGTGGTAAATTCGTCGATTGGGTGCACGGCAATGGTGATTTTTATTATCACCCTTTCACTGTGCCATTAGGCTATGGTCGAATCGACCTAGCACCCTATGTTTCCGATATCGAAAAGTACGCAGTGGAAGCAAACTTTCAGCATCACATATGTGAAGCGGGATTAGCGCCTCGCACTATTTCAGAAGCTGAATACAGCGGGCAATGTAATTACGCATATCACATAGATGCAGGCGAATTTGCGGAGCTCTTAAAAAATCATTGTAAAAACAACCTAAATGTCACTCATGTTGTAGATACGGTTAATCAAGTAACCTTAGCAAATGACGGCAGTATTAAATCTATAAGCCTGGATAAGCACGCTGATGTCGAGGCTGACCTTTATGTCGATTGTACCGGTTTTGCTGCCTTGTTACTTGGTGGTAAATTGAACGTACCATTTATTAAAATGGACGATGTGCTTTTCAACGATTCAGCTCTTGCTATGCATGTTCCATATGATAGCAAAGACAGCCCTATTGCATCTCACACCATTGCGACTGCACAAAACGCCGGTTGGATTTGGGATATTGGACTGACTCACCGGCGAGGTGTCGGTCATGTATATTCAAGTAAATATCTATCTGATGATGAGGCAGAAGCTAATCTTCGGAAATATGTTGGTAAAGCGAGCAAAGGATTAACTGCTAGAAAAATCTCCTTTCAATCAGGTCATCGGGAACGCTTTTGGGAAAAAAATTGCGTTGCTGTCGGTATGGCGGCGGGTTTCGTTGAACCACTTGAAGCTACAGCCATTATGTTAGTTGAAATTTCAGCTCGCTACATTGCTGAAAATTTACCGCCAACAAAAGCTGTAATGCCTACAGTAGCCAAACGCTTTAATCAACAAATGCGTTATCGCTGGTCTCGTATCATTGATTTCTTAAAACTACATTACATGCTAACCAAACGCCCAGAACCTTATTGGCAGGCACATACTAACCCGAAGAATATCCCAGAGAGTCTGCAAGAAGACCTAGCAATATGGAGTTATCGTGGCCCAACAAGCGGAGACTTCGAAAGTGCGATAGAATTGTTTCCTGCCGCCAGTTATCAGTATGTAATTTATGGTATGGGCTTTAAACCTGACTTCTCTCAGCAAGCGCATCTTTATCAAGAAAAGCAGCAGGCTGAAATGATCATTCAAAGAAATCAGAAAATAACCGAACAAATGCTACAAACACTTCCCATGCATAGAGAATATATTGAGAAGTGGCTTGCAAGCGCACAAATGAAGTAGTGGAAATATGAAAAAATTGAAGTTAGTAGAACTGAGTAGTAAAACGCACAAAGATTTGAAGATAACAAACAATGCGGTCATACAACATATAGCAAAGCAGCACTTAATGAATTTGCGAGCAACCGAGCTAGGTCAAGCAGCAACTTGCTACCCAGTATTTGCGACCAAAAATACACACAATGGGTTTTGGACGTTTTCAGCACTGACCAGTTTTGTACCGAATGAAAACTTGTTTGTAAAAAACGACAAATTTGATGTTATTTATCGCCCAACGAGTATTCAAACTTTCCCATTTTATCTAATGGAAGCACCCGCTGAAAAGAATGCCTACACTATAGGTATTCTAGAAGACCAGGGTGACTTTTCAAAAACTACTGGCGAGCCATTGTTTGATGAAAAAAGTAATCCTACTGAAGCAACAAAAAGGCGCGCTCAGCTGCTAGATGCAGATGTTCAAAAGGACATACAAACTGCTAAGTTTAGTAAAACATTAGACGACCTCGGTTTATTTAAACACCTAGATATGAATATTCAGTTATTTGATGGTGAGCCTAAAAAAATTAAAGGCTTGCATACGATTGATGAAGATCGCTTTCAAAGCCTTAGTATTGAAGATCTCGACTCACTGCGTAAACAAGGTTATTTAATGCCTATTCATGCAATGTTGATATCTCTTTTACAGGTTAATAGACTGATCACCATCAATAATGAAGATGTTGAAAGAGCAAGAATTGTTGAAGTAAAAATGGAAGTCGCAAAGGATGCCACTATTTCATAACTGCAGCGCTGATTAAACTGCTCATTCAAGAAATAGTTATTCCTCAGCACAAGCTGGATGCCTAAGTTGATAGCTGCCTGTGATTGCAGACAGCTATCCACTTAGGCAAACAATACGCAAGAATAAAAACAATAAAGACTCGCCATTTTATTTATGAGTGAGTAAGGAAGCACTATGTCAGATAATCTAATTCAAATTTCGGTGTTTTTGGGCGTTACTGTCCTAATCGCATTTTTAACTTATATGCACTGCCGAGGCAAAGGGCATAGCTCAACTAACCAAACAAAAGAATATTTTTTAGCGGGCGGCGGCCTGGCTTGGTATTTTGTTGCCGGCTCAATAACGTTAACCAACCTAAGTACCGACCAATTAGTTGGTATGAATGGAAACCAGATGGCTCTTTTAGCGCTTTGGGAGTTTTCAGCAGTAGTAGGCTTAATTGTTTTAGCAAAAGTGTTTTTGCCTGTTTACTATCGATATAAGTGCACAACAACAACTGAGCTTCTTGAGCGCAGGTACAACGATAAAAATATCCGTGCTGTTATCAGCGTCTTATTTTTTGCTGGAAGCGCATTAATTTTTTGCCCTGCCGTTATTTATAGTGGCTCGTTATTTATGATAAATATGTTCGACTTGAACGTGAACATTATGTATGTCGCACTTGCCTTTGCAGCTATAGGCGCAATGTATGCCATATTTGGCGGTCTGCGAGCAGTTGCTGTATCCGATACTTATTCTGGCGTATTGCTATTAGTCATGGCTCTGGTGGTCGTATTTGTAGCACTAGAAGCAATAAACTATGACTTTTCTGGGATCCCACCAGAACGCTTAACGCTCATTGGTGATGACGAGTCACCTATTCCTTGGCATACTTTGCTGACAGGGATGATATTCATTCAGATGTTTTACTGGGGAACAAACCAAGTTATTACGCAACGCGCAATGGCAGCTCCTAGTTTAAAAGAAGCGCAGAAAGGTGTTTTTGCAGCGGCTGCTATTCGTTTATTGATTGTCCCAACTATTATTGTTGTGCCCGGTATCATTGCTTTTAAACTCTACGGCGATATTGGTGATGCTGCTTATGGAACCATCGTAGGTAATTTATTGGACCCATCATTATCTGGTATTTTTGCAGCCGCGATGGCTGCAGCAGTCTTAACTACGTATAATAGTAATCTGAATTCAGCGACGGCGCTTTATGTATGTGACATTCATCAAGCGTATATTAATGACAAGCCTAACGTACCTAAATTGAGTGGCTTTGTTACGGCTATTTTAACTATTATTTCATTAGCTCTAGTGCCGGTATATGCAAGTGCAGATAGTATTATTAATTTAATACAGCAGTTATATGGCTTGCTTAGTATGCCCATCCTTTCGGTATTTGCGGTTGGTCTATTGTTCAAAAATGTACACGCTAACGCAGCAATAACGTCCGTCGTATTTGGTATTTTATTGTACGCCTCTTTGTCCTTTGAATTCTCACCAATACATGCACCTTTTGGCCTACACTATATTCACTTAATGTTTATCACTCTCTTTTCTTGCATTAGCGTTGCATTGATAGTGAACAAAGTTGTGTTTGGACAAAACCCAGTACTTTCTTGGGCAAATACAGCAGAGATGACTGAAGCTTAGTAAGTAAGATTTTTCGTTATATACAGCCGATGCGTTGCAAAGCCATCGGCTTTTTTATGTCTCATTGCACAACGAAATTATTCAGATATAAGCGGGTAATTCTTGAGTTACAATTTACCTCATCGCAAAGATTCACGACAGGTAAAAGTATAAATTGAGAAGTGATAGGCTTTATTAAAGATGTGTTCGGTACTTTAGTGGTTATTGTCACACTTATATATTTAGCCCTTCAAGTAAGGCAAGTTAACAAACAATCAGAGTTAGAAACACTGCGTCACACATTGGATGATTTCAATCAATACTGTGACCTTGTAGTGCAATCCAAACAAACTGCCAATATGATGATTCGTGGGCGCTTACATTTAGACGAACTCGATGATGATAAATTATTGCAATTTGAACATATCCATATCAGGTTCCTTAATACTATTGAAGGATGGAGTCATTCAGTTCAAGAAACATCACGAGAGAGGCAATATCCGTATGGCTCAAGAGCAAAATATTAATGACTCAAAAAAACACCGCTTTTATGGGTTAGTATCTAGGACCCAGATCATCTCGTTTAATTATTTAACCGCTAAATATATTCAGTCCTTTCCTTGATTCCTTTAAAATATAACCTTACAATGATATCAAATTGATATCACATTAACGGATCTATCATGATTAATGAAAAGAAAGGTTTCTCTGCAAATGGCTATGTAATTGGATTGTTAATATTGCCAATCTTCATAGTCTTGAATATTTACTTATTTGCTATTGATGCAGGCAAACTTTTTTCTATTTTACTATTTGTAGTAAATATACTAGGACTCGCTGGTTTTTTTATGGTGCAACCAAATCAAGGCAAAGTCATGACCTTATTTGGCAGTTATGTTGGCACGGTTAAGCAAAATGGCTTGCGCTGGACGATACCTTTTTTCGTTAGGAGAACTATATCATTAAGAATCAGAAACTTCGAAAGTGCTAAAATTAAGGTCAATGATAATCAAGGTAACCCTATTGAGATTGCTACTGTTGTTGTTTGGTCAGTATCCGATACTGCTGAAGCGGTGTTTGAAGTTGATGATTATGAAAGCTATGTGACGATTCAAAGCGAATCTGCATTAAGAATTATGGCCAGCAGTTTTCCTTACGATCCAAGCGACGACGCTGAAGCAGAAGTTGCATTAAGAAGTCATCCTGTTGAAATCGGCGAGCGCCTAAGACATGAAGTTCAAGAACGCCTAGGGAAAGCCGGTATAACGGTACAAGAGGCTCGTATAAGTCACCTCGCTTATGCACCCGAAATTGCCAGTGCAATGCTACAACGCCAGCAAGCTTCAGCAATCATAGCTGCCAGAACCAAGATTGTTGATGGGGCTGTTGGCATGGTCGAAATGGCCTTAAATCGTCTAAAAAATGATGCTGTAGTTGACTTAGATGAAGAACGTAAAGCACAGATGGTAACTAACCTACTGGTCGTATTATGCAGTGACAAACATACACAACCGATAGTCAATGCTGGTAGTTTGTACTAACTAACATTTCGATCTGTATGGCGACTATTCAGGGTTATGCGCTTGCGCTTACCCCTGAATGATATTGTTTAAAGGGCTGTTATACAAAACAGTCCTATTATTAAATTAAGCTGACCTTGGGTAGGATAAAATATTGAGTACAAAAAAAGCTTATCCATTACGGATTAATTCTCAAGTGCTTGCAGCTATGCAGCGCTGGGCTGACGATGAGTTGCGCAGTGTAAATGCCCAAATTGAGTTTGTATTAAGAGATTCACTAGTAAAAAGTGGGCGAGTAAAAATAGTACAAAAAGCGATTACTGAAATCGTAGTTATAGAGCCTGAGCAAGAACAGCCTAAATAACGAATACAACAGATTCTGCTAAGAGCGCTGATTGGTAAATAAAATAAAACTGACAGGGTTAAATCGATTATCGCAAGCACTATCTCTGCCCACAAAAATGTTTCTCATGTTTGTTCTCATGAAAAGAGAAATAGATCAGGACGAGTAGAAATATGCAAAATGCTCACAAGCAATTCTATGCCAATCAAACGCGCCTGAGGTCAGCAACAAAAATCGCAAATACAGGCAAGTGTATATTGTGTAGCTAGTGCTTATTGTTTATGATTTTTATACTAGCCCATTCGCCCCGGTAACTTTATGAAACAGTACACGTTTATTCTCATGCTGTGTGTATGTATAACATCATGCGCACATCAACCAAGCCCGCAATACGACCTACTTATCAAAAATGCTAACATTATTGATGGTAGTGGAGGTGATGCTTACATGGGAGATATTGCCATTAACGCCGACTCTATTGTTGAAATTGGTAATTTAGGTGAAACTACAGCGACTCTTATTATTAACGCAAGAGGCAGGGCAGTGAGTCCCGGATTCATCGATTTGCACTCTCATGCTGAACGAGATGTATTAAAACGACCCGACGCTGAAAATAATATTCGCCAAGGAGTAACGACTATTCTGGGTGGAAACTGCGGTGGAAGTCCAGGTGATGTTGAACACTTTTTCACTACTCTCGAAAAGAATGGCGCCGCCCTAAATGTGGGACTATTAATTGGTCACAATACGGTCCGTCGACAAGTGATGCAGAGGGAAAATCGCCACGCCACTGCGCAAGAAATGCAAGCCATGCAATCCTTGGTTGATACAGCCATGCAAGATGGAGCATACGGCTTATCCTCTGGACTCTTATACATTCCGGGTAATTTTGCACCACCGGCTGAACTCCAAAAGTTAGCTGCGGTAGCGCATCAATACGGCGGTTTTTATGCTAGTCACATGAGATCCGAAGGCTCGGGTGTACTACAAGCAGTTCAAGAGACGATCGATGTTGGCGCTGCAGTTGGTGTTCCTATTCATATTTCCCATCATAAAACCTCTGGCCTTTCGGCTTGGGGTTTAAGTGTTAAAACCTTAGAGATGATTGATATCCATCGTGCCGCAGGCATGGATATCACGCTTGACCAATATCCTTACACCGCGTCGAATACAAATTTAGGCGTTTTGTTTCCACAATGGTCTTTGGCCGGAGGACAAAAAGCATTTATTCAGCGGATGCAGGATCCTCAAATTCAACAAAAAATCCGTGATGAAGTTATTCGTATTATGGCTGAACAACGTTCTGGAACAGAGTTATGGCGAATTCAAATAAGTAGCTATTCTGGCAACCCTAGCTTGGAAGGCAAAACCTTCGAACAGGTTCTGCAACAGCGTGAATTAGAGCTAACGATGGAGAATGCAGCCCAACTCGCCATAGAGCTGCAGCTTAATGGCGGTGGTCGTGGTATTTATCATACAATGCAGCAAGAGGATGTTGAACGTATTATGCGCCACCCCGCGACTTCAGTCGCGTCTGATGGCAGGGGTGTAGAATGGCAAAAAGGCAGCCCACACCCACGTAACTATGGTACCTACCCCAGGGTATTAGCATTCTACACAAGGGAAAAAGGGGTTCTTACTTTACCCGAAGCCGTAAGAAAGATGACTTCTTTACCCGCATCACGCATGAATCTAAATGATCGTGGCTTATTAACCAAAGACTACAAAGCCGACATCGTAATTTGGGACCCTGCTAAGGTTCAAGACAACTCCACTTATGTTGACCCGCACCGCTACTCTACTGGTATTGATTTTGTTATCGTAAATGGAATACCCGTTGTTATAGAAGGCGTGATGACCGGAGTTCGTCCTGGTCACGCACTAAAAAATAAAATCCTGCATAAGAAAAAAATATAATGATTCTAAAAATACTGACTTTATAATAAACGTATTTATATGATATATTCTAAACCTAACTTATTTATCGCTTAAATCAATTTCAGTTGCCTGAATCAATGCGTTAAGAACCACTGTATCATAAGGATTATTCGACATGACCGCTTTATCAGACTTTGTTCAATTAGATAGTCGCCATGCAAGTCTGGTGATTGATTGCACATCAAATACACCAGCGATCGCATATTTTGGCAAGCGCTTAAATGAACAAACCTCTTTTAACATGCTGCAGTTATTACTAACTCGCCAAGAGGCAAAATGCGCGGTGGTTGTTGAAGCCCCTATTTCACTTTCACCGTCAATGGGCGAAGGTTTTACAGGCGGTCCCGGCATTGAACTAAATAATGACACCAATGCATGGTCAATAGGCGGCAAGCTTAAAAAAATTGAGCAGCTAAATAGTCAAGAAGTGCGCTTTGAATGTTTTGATGAAGCACGCAAACTCACACTCAGTCATATTCTTAAATTAGACGAAGCAACTAACGTAATCAGTACATCAACGGCATTACTTAACAACAGTGAAACGGCTGTTGGCGTTAATTATTGCGCAGCCCCCACAATACCAATGCCCGATCATATAACCAAGTTGATGTCGTTTGAAGGACGTTGGTCGAATGAATTCCATCGCAATACCATCGACTTATTTTTGGGCTCCGTACTACGCGAAAACCGCAAAGGCAAAACTTCACACGATAATTTCCCAGGTGCGATATTGCATGAGCAATATACCAACGAAAGCCAAGGTGAATGTTATGGTTTTCATTTAGGTTGGAGCGGTAACCACCGAACGCGTATTGAGCTATTACCAGAACAACGCACCTATATTCAAATGGGTGAGCTGCTAATGCCCTCCGAGATTACATTGCAGCAAGGCGAAACGTATACTTCCCCAACGCTCTACTGCTCATACTCGCAAGCAGGCTTTAGTTCACTTTCGAACAATTTCCATCAGTTTGTGCGTACTCAAATTCTCACTTCAAAACAACAAGCTAAGCCAAGACCGGTGCATTACAACACTTGGGAAGGTATTTATTTTGATCACAATGTAGATACATTAAAGGCATTGGCCGATCGAGTCGCGAGCTTAGGTGTTGAACGTTTTGTGCTCGACGACGGCTGGTTTAAAGGGCGTCGCGGCGACTATGCAGGTTTGGGTGATTGGACTGTGGATTATGCTATTTATCCAGAAGGACTTTCTCCAATAATTAATCACGTCAATAGCCTGGGCATGGAATTTGGTATTTGGTTTGAACCTGAAATGGTTAACCCAGACAGTGATTTATATCGTGCACATCCAGATTGGGTATTACAAACTGAAGGCAATGAGCAATTGCAGTTTCGAAATCAGTTGGTTCTTGATTTAACACGCCAAGAAGTCGTCGATTACCTGTTTAAGTGTATTGACGATATCTTAAATGAGTACGCCAGTATTCGGTATATAAAGTGGGATATGAATCGCGATATAAATCATGCGGGTAATGCGCTAGGGAAACCGGCTGTAAGTGCACAAACCCATGCTCTATATAAACTCATTGATGACTTACGCGAAGCACATCCTGAAGTGGAAATAGAGAGTTGCTCGTCCGGCGGTGCGCGTGTCGATTATGGCGTGTTGAGTCATACCGACCGCGTGTGGACCTCAGATTCAAACGACGCTATTGACCGACTTGATATTCAACGAGGTTGTTCATTCTTTTTCCCATCAGAAGTAATGGGCGCACATGTTGGCCCCAGAGACTGCCACATTACAGGACGCCGTGTCAGCATAGAAATGCGCGCTGGTGTCTCGTTCTTTGGTCACTTAGGTTTAGAAATGGATCCAAGAGAATTAAGTGAACACGAAATGCAGGTACTGAGTGATAGTATTGCATTGCATAAAAAACACCGCACGTTAATTCACTCGGGAGAACTGATTCGCTTGGATACTGATGGCAATTCAATCGATTTTGGTATTGTGAGTGGCGACAAATCTCAAGCATTATACGCGTACAACAGTATCACTGAAACTAAACGTACTGTGCCGAAAAAATATAGATTTACCGGCTTAGATGCCGCTAAAACATATCAGTTTAATAAGATTTGGCCAACCCATCTCAAAGAATATTCCCCCTCTATTTTAGCAAAAATAGAAGGGCAGCAAATCAGTGGACAAGCCTTGATCCAAGTCGGTATGCAACTACCAATTAGTTTCCCACAAACGACGCTTATTTTTGAATTAAAAGAAGTTTAAACATTACGTAATAATCGCGCAAAAGGCGTTGCCTATAAATTTAACGGCCAACGCCTAGCCACTCCCAAAACCACCAACTTAAATAAAGAATTTGAGTAACTAACTTGGACAATTGTGCCGAAGGATTAAGCAGGTTAGGATAGTAGCGTAAACGGAATTTTAAATTGAGATAATTATGCGAAAAAACAAAATTACACTTGCTACACTTTCTATCATTACTGGTCTTGCCCTATCGGCTTGCGGTAAACCTGATGGCACAATAGTTTCTCCAGTAAACGAGCCTGGCGCATCGACAGTCGTTAATTCAACAATACAGTCTGCAGAAACGGTGAAATTAAACGAATGGTTTGAAGATAAGTTCGAGCAAGAACTGATGCTAAGCCCCACTTTCCTAACGTCTTTAGGCCGAAGTGAACGTCAAGACGAAATAGATGACTATTCAGAGCAAGCTTATGAAGCACGAATTGCGCTCAAACGAGCAAACTTAGCCGAATTACAAAGCGCATTTGATTATACAAAGTTAAGCGATGACGCCAAGTTATCTTATGATCTCTGGGTATACATGAGCGAGAAAGCATTCGCAGAATATGAGTTTCGTGATAACAGCTACGTATTTGAACAAATGAATGCTGTTCATAGCTTTTTCCCACAGTTACTAATTGCACTGCATAAAGTCGAAACGGGCGAACATATGCAGCAGTACCTAAAGAGGGTATCAGCGACTGGCAGAGCTCTTGATCAGCTTATTGATAACTCAAAGAAAATTGCTGAAAAAGGGGTAAGACCACCGTATTTTGCCTTTGAAGCTGTTATTGACGAGTCAACTAAGATCATCACTGGTGCGCCTTTTAGCAAGGGAGACGACAGTGCAATTTGGGCCGACGCACAAGCTAAAATAGCCTTATTACTTGAACAGACCCAAATTACCCAAAGCGAAGCGGATAAGTTAACTAACAACATTAAGCAAGCGCTCATAAATGACTTTAAACCAGCATACGAAAGACTTATTGCATGGCAGAAAGCAGACAAAGTAAATGCAACGGAGCAAGCCCTAGGCGCTAGTGCATTACCTAACGGAATCGCGTTTTATAACGAGCGCTTAGCGAACCAAACAACAACAAATCTTAGTGCCGACGAAATACACAACATCGGCTTAGCAGAAGTGACGAGACTGCGCAGTGAAATGGAAGTGGTAAAAGCTGAATTTGGTTTTGAAGGCAGTTTACAAGAATTTTTTGTTTTCCTAAGAGACACCAAAGATGATCGACGTTTGTATTACCCTGATACTGATGAAGGTCGCCAAGGTTATATTGATGACGCAACGGCAGCGATCAATAAAATTAAAAAAGTACTGCCTGACTATTTTGGTATATTGCCAAAAGCTGACATGGTCGTAAAGCGTGTTGAAGCTTTTCGCGAACAAGACGGGGCAGCGCAGCATTACTCCTCGTCCACGCCGGATGGTTCAAGACCCGGTGTTTACTATGCGCACTTATCCGATATGACCGCAATGCCTAAACGTGAGCTTGAAGTAATTGCTTATCATGAAGGTTTACCAGGTCATCACATGCAAATAGCTATTTCACTCGAACTGGAGAACATACCTACGTTTCGTAAACAGTCTTATTTAAATGCCTACGGCGAAGGATGGGCTTTATACTCAGAATGGTTAGCCAAGGAAATGCCAGGTACTTATCAGGACTCACTTTCAGAGTTTGGTCGTTTAGGTTCTGAAATGTGGCGTGCAATTCGATTAGTTTTAGACACCGGTTTACATGCGAAGGGTTGGAGTGAGGAAAAAGCGATTGCCTATTTCAAAGAAAATTCTGCGATTACCGGAGAGCAAGCAAAGTCTGAAGTCCGCCGCTATTTAACTATTCCAGGACAAGCGACCGGTTATAAAATTGGGATGATAAAAATTCAGGAACTGCGAGTTCTTGCTGAGCAAAAGCTCGGTGATAATTTTGATATTCGTGCCTTTCATGATGTCATTTTAGGCGGTGGTGCTTTACCTATGGTTATGCTGGAACGTAAAGTAAAAGCATGGATTGCTAGTCAGGAATAATCCTTAATAGCGAATAAGTTCAAACTACACAAACGGGTTCTATAACGCCTTCAATTCCTTGTAATTGATAGACGAAAATATTACCCGATTGTGGTTCTATTTTTAGACGTTCAGGGGCTAATGAGTGCTTAGCGGTTGTAACAATCAGCCAATCCATATTTGGTCCTCCTATCGCCACGCTCGAGGGTTGGCTAACTGGCATATCAACAACTAAGTCAATCTCACCCTTGGGATTATATCGGACAACCTGCGACGCTCCCCACTGCGCATTCCACAAATAATCATGTGAATCAACTATTGCACCGTCAGGAAACCGATGCCCTTGCGTCGTTGCAAAAACTCTTGCATTAGACAGCCGCGTAGTTTGCGTATCAAAATCGTAAGCGTTAATAGTCCGCTTCGGTGAATCGGCGTGATATAGCGTTTTGCCATCGTTACTCCAACATAAACCGTTAGAAATCGACACATTGGAGACTTTTGCATCACATTGCCCGGCTGCATTGAGACAATATAGCTTGCCTAATGCAGGCGATTTCGAGTTTGTTCTATCTTGTTCGTCTTCGTCATCAGATTCATTCATTGTACCAGCCCAAAAGCGACCTTGTCGGTCAGTGCGGCCATCATTAAAACGATTGGTCTTTAGATGTTTTTCAGGCTGAGCTAACCATTCCAGATGTTCGGTTACAAAATTATAACGCGCTATCCCAATATCAAAAGCCGCTATTATCTCATTCTCAATGGGTGTAAACGAAAAGCAACCGATACGATGTGGCATATCAAACGTTTCAACACCATGCGTTTTGGGCGAATAACGTTGAATTTTAGCGGCAATAATATCGACCCAATATATAGCCTGTTCTGGACTATTCCAAAGCGCGCATTCGGCTAGAATACATTGGGAATTGATACTAAATAATAACTTGCCAACCTTTTTCGATCGTTGAACTTGTGTCAATCTGGTAACCCTTTTACGAGAGCGAAAAAATGCTTAGGCGGTTTTTTCACTTAATTTATTTATACTCTGGAACACAGAATTAAACCCTAATAAAGTGGTCGTTGTTACCTGACAAATTTCTGTAGCGATCAATTGCGAATTCAATACACTAGCAAAACAAGAACTCAGGTGAGGAGCTCCAATAACGCTCACTTTATCCATTTTTGTGAGGCTCCATTCAGTAGCATTCATTGCTGCACGAACATCACTACCTATCAGCAAACCTGAAAGATAGGAGGTTGCCTCATCGGCACTTAACTGTCCAAATAACTGTCTTGAACGCACACTAAAAAGCCCATGAATCAAGCTACCTGTTTCACTATTTAAGGTAAAAGCAGCACCAGAGTTGAACGCTTCCTGATTAAACACCGTCGCTTTTTCTTGGATCAACACACTGTGATTGGCAATGAGGTCAAACAACTCACCCGTTAACGCCGTTTTAAACAGTTTAATTTTACCATCCTCAACTAACACCCATTTAGTATGAGTACCCGGCAAACAAACTAAATGTCGCCCTAGTTGGTTTTGCTCTGCTAGTTGCAGCCAACCCAAAATTTGTAACTCTTCGCCGCGCATACAATCGTAATTATTGTTTTCTAGCTTACAACTCAAGCCAGGAATAACGCTAATATCATAACCATTACATTGAAAATGAACGCATGATTTCGCCAGTTCCTGTGGTGAAATAGGACTGGCCAGATAAGGTGTTTCTTTCCAACCAATACTCGAGCCTATTTGTCCTGCCATTAATAGCGGCAATTTGCCGTACTCAAATTCCCAAGGCGATATACATTCCATGAGGGTTTCTTCGAAACTTAAAGCTGACTTACTAACTCCTAAGCCTGCGCTGCGTGTGACTAGTTTTAAACTACCATCAGGTTTGACTTTACAAAGAAAAGCGCGAAGTCGACTCGTCCCCCAATCAACAGCAATGAAATGGGAAGATTTGTGCATTAAGTTCTCCCGCCATCTATATTAATAGCCTGACCCGTGATCATGGATGAATTGTCAGAAGCTAGAAATAGAGCTAAATGAGCTACATCGTGGGGTTCTATGCGTCTTTTCAGAGCCATAGTTTCAGTCCACTTATGCTCTTCTTCTTCTGTTAACCAACTTGCCAGTTGTCTATCAGTGGCGACCCACCCGGGCAAAATAGCATTCACTCGAATATTGTCGACACCGAAATCGCGAGAAAGAGACTTTGTCATGCCCATTAGTCCAGCCTTCGCAGTCACGTACCCCGTCATCTGCTGTGGGCCAATAAGCGCATTAATGGAACTGAAATTAATAATGCTACCAGAGGCATGCTCCTGCATAATTTTAAATGCCGCTTGTGAAGCAAAAAAAGCAGGGTCAAGATTAACCTGCATACATTTGTGCCAGTCATAAGCGGAGATATTTTCAACTTCTTGGCGAGCATCGTTGCCAACATTGTTGACTAGAACGTCTAAGCTACCCAACGCTTTTGACGCTTCTACGATAGCAAGTTGCAGAGTTTCGGGGTCAGTAACATCCACTTTTCGATACCAAAGCTCAGCGCTATCGTTTTCAGCTTTCATCGCATTGATTAATTTTGCCGAGGCGTGTTCATCGATATCAATAAAAGCAACTTTAGCTTTTTGTCCGACAAATGCCTTTACCATTGCTGCACCAATGCCAGTTGCGCCTCCGGTTATAAAGACAACCTTGCCAATGAGGCTTGAATACTGTGTCGCATTTTTGTCTATAGAATCGGTCACCCAATCCTCCATTTGTCGTGTGTTGAAGAATATTCTGCAGGTTTTGAGCACTTAGACATTACTCAAGTAATCAGTTAACGTCTTTTTGCTTTTTATCATATTATATTAACAAAAAACATATATGATAATTCAAACATTAAATTAAGTATGATATAACCGATTTATTATAAAAATGGAAACATTAACATGAAAAGCCCACAACGGCATAATCTAACTCACCAGCTCACTCACGATTTAGGAATTGCTATCGTCAACGGAAAGTATCCCATTGGTAAAGGTATGCCATCGGAAGCTGATTTGTGTGTAGAATACGATGTGAGTCGCAGCTCCACTAGAGAAGCAGTGAAGATGCTTTCGGCAAAAGGACTTAT
>Ga0307488_10001443_pt1 | contig 19815 bp, 16 predicted proteins | sample SB02metaG_FD_202248 | JGI IMG/M metagenome (GOLD analysis project Ga0307488, IMG submission 202248) | Sea-ice brine microbial communities from Beaufort Sea near Barrow, Alaska, United States - SB 0.2 | ecosystem: Environmental > Aquatic > Marine > Coastal | place: USA: Alaska | collected... | reverse complement strand
CTGAATCGGGCGCTCGCGTAATGAGCTTGCAAGACCCACTTAAAAAAATGTCTAAATCAGATGACAACCCAAATAATGTGATTGGCTTATTGGACGATCCGAAAAAATTAACGAAGAAAATTAAACGCGCGGTCACTGATAGTGATGAGCAAGCGCGCATTTACTTTGACGTTGCTGAAAAGCCGGGCGTATCAAATTTACTATCTTTGCTCTCGTGCACAACAGGGCAGTCCGTTGAGAGCTTAATCCCGAAATATGAAAACAAAATGTACGGCCACTTAAAAGGCGATGTTGCTGAGGCGGTCGTCGCAATGCTTACCCCTATTCAGGCTGAATATAATCGCATTCGTTCTGACAAAAATTATTTACATGCTGTTTTACAAGCCAGTGCTCTAAAAGCAAGAGAAAAGGCGTCTGTGACACTCGCTAAAACGTATGAAGCGCTCGGGTTTGTTCCGCAATAATGGAAGAGATTGGACGTTTTTGGCTATAAACGAATATGACTTACTTGCTAAGCTTTCTTTGCCATTGGGGTCATTAAAATGGTTTTGATCATTGATAATTATGACTCCTTTACCTTCAATTTAGCTCGCTATTTTGAAGAACTCGGCGCGCAGGTAAAAGTCGTCAAAAATGATGCGTTAAGTCTCCTAGAGCTGCAGGAGCTTGAGTTTACGCATTTAGTTATCTCACCTGGTCCTTGCAGCCCAAATGAAGCGGGTATTTGCCTTGATGCAATTGCAGAATTTGCGGGCAAAGTGCCGCTTTTAGGCGTATGTTTAGGACATCAGGCGATAGGTCAGGTATTTGGTGCTAAAGTAATACGTGCAAAAAATATCAAACATGGTAAAACTTCTGAGATACAAGTGAAGCAAGCCCATGGTATATTTGAGGAAGTTGCAGACACATTTACAGCAACAAGGTATCACTCTTTGTTGTTAGAGTTGGAAACACTCCCAGAGTTGCTGCAGATTACTGCAGTTTGTACTGAAAGTGACGATACAGAGATAATGGGTATTCAGCACAAAACAATGCCAATATTTGGTGTTCAGTTTCATCCTGAGTCTTTGTTAACTCAGGAAGGCCATAAGATTTTGAATAATTTTTTAAAAAATAGAATACGGATTTAGAAAAAAAATGAAGTTAAGCGTCTCTCAGTTAGCCTCGACAATGAATCAGAGATTCGAGCACCTTCTCGTTAGTTTGGATGAAGCTGTTATTCTATCTGGTAAAAAAACTGAAAAACAGCGCATTATGGAAGACTCAGAGCAAGCTGATGCTCGTCGCGAATTGTTGTTCGTAGAAGAAGTTGCGATAAAAAATCGCGAAGAAATAAGTCAAAAACGAAATTTATTTATCCAACAAGTCGAAGCTGAATTCCATGTTAGTCTTATCAACGACCTTTCTGAACGTTTTAAAAATACCGAGTTCATACTAGAGAAAGTGCTTGGCTTTGACCTATCTATAGGCAAAATTTTAGATGTTTTATACACCGAGTCATGTTCAATATCTCGTTTAGAAGTTCTCATCAAAGAATTAGATTGGTTATCTGATGCAACTATTAATTTTGCTAAAAAACCAGAGTATAGGCGTTTCGATTCAAAAGGTAAGCTAATTGTCATTCATAGTTTGCGCAGCGCTCTTAGTTTCGTTGGCGTAGAAAGTTTACGTATCTTACTTCCTGCTTTAATAGCCAAGCGCAGCATACCGCCTAAATCAGTGCTGTTTCCCGAATTACACAAAAATATCTGGGAATACACTCTAGGAACAGGAAAAGCCTGTCGAGCCATTGCGGAAAAAGAAGGAATGAAATGGTACTTGGGTTATAACATCGGGTTGCTGAGCACGATAGGCCGTAGTGCCGTTACCACCATGTACTTAAAGGCGTTCGACGGCAAATTACGAGAGAAACTCATACAAGCTCAAAAGAAAAAAGATCCATCTGAAGCTGAAGCACTGAATACATTAGTGCCATCGCATAAATATCTTATTTCAATGTGGCATACCTATGCGGATCACCTTACCAACGACCTAGTCGCTAGCTTGAAATGCCGCTGGTTGATGGTTGGGATCGGGTTTGAAGATTATACTCGCATCAAAGAAATAAGTTTTGCGCATGTCAAAGCGAATAATTTACACCCTCTCACAAGTTTGCTTTTTCGATGCCAAGGCTTCTTACAATTTAAAATGATGAAAGCAAATAACTTAATATCAAAAGAGGCCTCTATGCTGTACCTGCGCAATTTTGGTATTGTCTCAGACGATGTTATATTGTTAATGAATACAAATTTAACTGGTATCGAAATTAAAATACCGGAAATCCCTCAAGTGCCAAAAGCGCTGAAGTACTAAACGTCTAGCAGCCTTATTTAAATAATAAATATAGTTTTTTATCATTATATTTTTTGCATGAATATGCCTAAACACGCTGCATTTGAATCAACTATCGCGCCCCAATTAAACGCACAGGAGAATATAGAGCTTGTCTGCAAGCCATTGCCGCCAATACGAGCAACTCACAATCCTACATTTTATTTATCATGCTATCGCCAATATAAATATTCACTAATTCTGCAAATATGTTCACACCCCTCATTTTTACTGGCCTTGCGACGAATAAGTTGATTGCTTTAGCTATACCTTCTGGCATAATACGAAGCCAATTTACTCACACGTCCAATCTCATGTGAGTGCGATAAAGTTAAGCAAAGAGGTGTATAACATGCAAGTGACTCGTTCAACGTTTGATGATGTAATGGTACCTAACTATAACCCAGCACAAATGGTGCCGGTACGTGGTGAAGGGTCTCGCGTTTGGGATCAAGAAGGCATCGAATACATCGACTTTGCAGGCGGTATAGCGGTCAATGTACTTGGCCATTGCCATCCTGAACTGGTAAGTGTTTTACAAGAACAAAGCAACAAACTATGGCATTTGAGTAATGTATTTACTAACGAACCCGCGATCAGATTAGCCAAGAAGTTATGTGATTCCACATTTGCCGATAAGGTGTATTTCGCTAACTCTGGCGCGGAAGCTAATGAAGCAGCGTTAAAATTAGCGCGCAGATTCGCGATTGATCATCACAACGAAAGTAAAGATCAAATTATTGCGTTTAAGCAGGGCTTTCACGGTCGTACTTTTTTCACCGTTACTGTCGGCGGCCAACCAGCGTATTCCGATGGATTCGGCCCAAAGCCGGGCGGCATTGAGCATTGCGAATACAATAACCTAGAAATGTTGGCTGGCATGATGTCAGAACACACTTGCGCCATTATGATGGAGCCCTTGCAGGGTGAAGGTGGAATTATCGTTCCCGACCCTGCATTCGTAAGAGGTGTGAGAGAGCTTTGTGATAAACATAATGCGCTATTGATTTTTGATGAAGTACAAAGTGGTGTTGGCCGAACAGGGTACCTATATGCTTATATGGGTGTTGATGTTACCCCTGATATTTTGACTACAGCTAAGTCCTTAGGCGGCGGCTTTCCAATTGGTGCAATGCTTACCACCGATCTCATAGCAAGTAGCCTCAAACCCGGTACTCACGGCAGCACATATGGTGGTAATCCACTAGCGTGCGCGGTAGCGGAGAGAGTATTGGACGTTATCAACACGCCTGAAGTTCTCGCTGGCGTGCTTAACAAAGAAGCTTTATACCGTGAAATATTAGGTAAAATTAACGATAAATATCAGGTATTTAGTGAAATACGTGGCAAAGGCATGTTGTTAGGTTGTGCGTTAAATGAAAAATACGCAGGGCGTGCACGTGACTTCATGGTCGCGGCTAATGAACAGCATCTTATGTGTTTAATTGCTGGTATGAACGTCATTCGTTTTGCTCCGTCTTTAGTTATCCCAGATGAAGACATCATTGAAGGCTTAGCTCGGTTCGAGAAGGCTGTTGCCTCAGTCGTGGCTGGTTAGACTTTTTTAGATTGTCATTGACAATCATAGGGATCATTTGATGAAAATTATTCGTCCTATCAAAGCGTCCGATTATCAGACGCTTTACGAGATAGCGAAAGAATCTGGTATCGGTTTCACATCACTTCCAGTGAATGAAGAGTTGTTGCGACGTAAGATTACAAACGCTGAGGCAGCTGCTCAGTCGACGCCTACAGAGCCTGGCATGCAAAGCTATTTATTTGTGATGGAAGATACAGAAACAGGTGAAGTAGTCGGTACCACTGGTATTGAGGCGACGGTTGGCCTGCAGGACGCATTTTATCATTACCATATAAGTAAGGTAGTACATGCATCGCGTGAATTAAATGTGCATAACACGGTTGATATACTGCATTTTTGTAACGATTACACTGGTGTAAGTGAAATATGTACGTTGTTTTTAAGAGAAAATGCGAGAAAAGGTCTTAATGGTCGTTTTCTATCCAAAATGCGGTTCCTTTTCATGGCTGAGCACACCGAGCGTTTCGCTGATGTCGTTATTGCAGAAATGCGTGGAGTGAGCGATGACAAAGGCCGGTCGCCATTTTGGGCTTGGCTTGAAGAAAACTTCTTCTCTATGGATTTTCCTACGGCTGACTACTTGACTGGTATCGGCAACAAAGTATTTATCGCGGAATTGATGCCTAAGTATCCTATCTACGTTAATTTACTCAGTAAAGCTGCGCAAGACTGTATCGGTAAGGTACATGAAAAAACTAAGCCGGCTCTTTGCCTACTTGAGCAAGAAGGATTTAAGTGCCGTGGCTACGTCGACATTTTTGACGCAGGACCGACCGTTGAAGCAGATGTAAAAAGCATCGCAACAGTGCAGGCAAGTCGCAAGGCATCCGTTGTTATAAACGACACCCTCGCGCAAACCGACGGTGAAACCTGTTTTGCTATTAATACGTCTGTACATAACTTAAGAGCTTGTATCGCCGAAATCGCATACGTTGACGGTAATCGGGTTGCAATTGAACGAGTTAGTGCTGAGGCATTAGGCATTAAAGATGGCGATTCAATTCGTTTCTCACCTGCTAACACAAAGCATTAGGAGCACATATGACAAATTCAACACACTTTATCAATGGTCAATGGATAGAGGGGCTAGGTCACGCTATCAACTCGGTCGATCCTGCTAAAAATATCGTTATTTGGTCTGCAAAATCAGCATCTGAAGCGCAAGTCGACCAAGCTGTTTTGGCCGCTCGCAACGCATTTCCTGCATGGTCTTTAAAGTCGGTAGAAGAGCGCTTAACTATCATTAAGAAATTTGCTGAACTGCTAGGTGAAAACAAGGCTGAATTAACTAAAATCATTGCTAAAGAGACCGGTAAACCTGAATGGGAAACAGCTACAGAAGTTGGTGCCATGATAGGAAAAATTGCGATTTCGGAAAAGGCTTACAACGAACGTACCGGCACTGTTGAAAATGCAATGCCCATAGGTCATGCGATTATTAGACATAAACCACATGGTGTTGTCGCTGTTTTTGGGCCTTATAATTTCCCTGGCCATTTGCCCAATGGGCACATCGTGCCTGCACTAATCGCAGGAAATACTATTGTATTTAAACCCAGTGATTTAACCCCAATGGTTGCCGAATTTACAGTTCAATTATGGCAAAAAGCGGGATTGCCAAATGGCGTCTTAAACCTGACTCAAGGTCAAGTTCAAACAGGAAAAGCGCTTGCCAGTCACCCTAATATTGATGGCTTGTTTTTCACCGGTAGCTCTCGCACAGGCAGGATATTGCATGAGCAGTTTGCTGGCCACCCAGGTAAAATACTAGCGCTTGAAATGGGCGGCAATAATCCGTTAATAGTGAAAGACGTTGCTGACATTGATGCTGCAGTGCATGACATTGTGCAGTCCGCGTTTGTCACTAGTGGACAGCGATGCACATGTGCGCGACGTTTGTTTATTCAAGACAATGCGCAGGGAGATGCTTTGCTCGCACGATTGTTAGAAGTAACAAAAAATATTCAAGTCGGTCATTATGATGCACAAGAGCAACCTTTCATGGGGGCCATGATAAGCTCGGCTGCCGCTGCTGGAATGGCAAACGCTCAACAGCAGCTGTTAGGTTTGGGTGCAACAATATTATTGGCACTTGAGCACACAGATAAAGATACCGGTTTTGTTACCCCTGGTATTATCGACGTTACTGCAATAGTCAATGAAATGCCTGATGAGGAACATTTTGGACCACTTTTAAAAGTGATCAGATATAGTTCTTTCGATGATGCAATTACGCAGGCTAATAATACCAGTTTTGGTTTATCTGCAGGTTTGTTAAGCGATTCAAAAGATGATTACGACTATTTCTTGGCACGCATTAGAGCCGGTATTGTTAACTGGAACCGTCCTATTACTGGAGCTAGCAGTGCCGCACCTTTTGGTGGCATTGGTGAAAGTGGAAACCATAGAGCAAGTGCATACTATGCTGCTGATTACTGTGCTTACCCGGTTGCGTCAGTGGAACTAGATGTCGTTACGTTACCATCCTCGCTTAGTCCCGGTCTTAATTTTTAAGGAAAGAAATGCATCAAGATATCAATAAGTTATTCCAAGGACTTTGGAATGACTATATTAAAATTACACCGTCTGCGAGCAAGATACATCAATTGCTAGAAGCCAAAACTGGTCTGCCTGATATTATTAATGATCATATTGCTTTGCGCACTTTCAACCTTGAAAGTGTCAATTTGAATAAGCTGGCAGCGCACTTTCTTGCACTTGGTTACGAACGAAAAGGCGATTACGACTTTGCGACGAAAAAGCTAAGTGCACAACACTTTGAACATCCAGATGCTAAGCAACCGAAAGTATTTATTAGTGAGTTGAGAGTAGACGAACTCAGTGAAGCAGCGCAGGAAATTATTAACAAAATGGTTTCCTGCGTTACTCCTCAGGCCGTTGAAGCCGACAATTTTCTGTATTCAGGAACACATTGGGCTGTTTCACACGACGACTATAAAACGCTATTGGCCGAATCTGAATATGCAGCCTGGATGGCTGCTTGGGGCTATCGTGCCAATCACTTCACTGTCAGTGTTAATCACTTCGCTGTTAGTGTTAATCACTTAACTAAAATTGATGACTTAACTGAAGTGAATAATATTTTAAAACAAGCTGGATTTAAGCTAAATACATCTGGTGGCGAGATAAAGGGCGGAGAAGATGTTTGGCTAGCGCAGTCTTCAACTATGGCTGATTCGTCAGAGGTTGTTTTTGCTGATTCTACAGTGTCTATTCCTAGCTGTTTTTATGAATTTGCTCAGCGTTATAGAATGGTAAATGGCGAATATTATCAGGGCTTTGTTGCCGCTTCAGCTGACAAGATTTTTGAAAGTACGAATGCACAATAACTAGCACTGGCCAGACTCATTTACGTCAAAATGAGTCTGGCTTTGCTGTTTTAATCGCAATCTTTTCTATCTGCCTGATAATAATTTATGTCTTATTCAGCAAATACTCAAGCTCAGGGTCAACAATAAACCTACCCGCCATGGCCTCGCGTCCAAATAACATCAAGTAGGTCATTTCAGAGCGATCCGTTAGGGTTAACTGAATTTTCCAACGCTGATCTGCCATCACGATATCTGTTTCAATAACGTAACGCCGCTGACTTGTCGCTGTAGAACTTTTTACCTTTCGTTGACCTGCTATTTTAGCCTCGCAGCGAATTAACTTTTTTACGTCATGAAAGTCAGGATGAATATCAAATTTTATCCATGTGTCGTCGCCAATATCAATTTCTTCAATATTATCAACATGTAAAGATGACGTTGCTGCACCTGTATCAACTCGAACATGCAGTCCTTTGATACCTAATTCAGGTAGATCACATAACTCTAAATTACCAACAGTTAATTTTTCATTCATTTTAGACTTCTCAATGGTAAAAATTAGACGCTCATATCCTTGGCTTAATCAATTACAACCAAATTGTCTTGCAACATCTCAACGTGCTCTGCTACTTCGTCAGGTTTTTTAAAGTAAGCAATGTGATATATGGCTTCCCCCTCCTGCGCCAATGGTATATTTTGTTTGCCAATAACAACACCGGTGCTTGGAGAATCGATTGTACCTAATAGCTCACCGAATGGGTTGGAAATAATAGCAAGTACGTCCCCTTTAACCACATGATCCCCCAGTTGTGCCTTATGCATCACAAAACCACTTTCGTTTGCCCTAACCCAACCACTTTGTCTCGCAACAAATGGCTTGATGCGGTGCCCTACTGACTTAGTTCTGTTTAGCATGCCCACGTGTCGCATTACTTTAATTATGCCCTTCACACCTGCTGAAATTGAAAACTCGTCGTAGCGTAAGGCTTGTCCCGCTTCGTACAAGAGTACCTTAGCTCCCTCATCTGCCGCAGCTTGCCGCAACGAACCATCTCGGATGTCAGCGTTAAGCAAAACAGGCACACCAAATGCCTCTGCCATTTCTAGTGTTGTTGGATCGTCTAGGTTGGCACGTATTTGCGGTAAATTGGAGCGATGTATGGCGCCTGTATGTAGATCGATACCAAAATCACACTTACTAACTATTTCATCTAGAAATAGACGGGCAATGCGCCCAGCTAGTGAGCCTTTTTTACTGCCCGGAAAGCAACGGTTCAAATCTCTTCTATCAGGTAAATAGCGGCTCTGATTGAGAACTCCGTAGACATTTACCATTGGTATCGCGATTAATGTGCCACGGATATTTTTGATTGCACGCGTTTTAATTAAGCGACTAACAATTTCAATACCATTTAATTCGTCACCATGAATGGCTGCACTCACGAACAACGTCGGTCCTGGGCGCTTACCATGCTGCACAAAGACCGGAATACCCATACTCGTGTCGGTATACAATGGAGGCATTTGTAACTGCAAACGTTTCTGTTCACCTGGTTTTATAACTTCCCCACCAATCGTGAAATTTTCGCGTTTCATGTTTAACCTTTACCTATAGTTTTTGTTTTGTTGGGTGTGGCGGTGTTTGCAATGAACTCAATAATCATACTGGCGATATCTTTGCCTGTAGCAGTTTCGATACCTTCTAGTCCGGGAGACGAATTTACTTCCATAACCATAGGTCCAGTTTTTGAGCGTAAAATATCAACACCACACATATTCAAACCCATAGTTTTAGCCGCATCCACAGCTGTTTTTCGTTCAGCAGGAGACAAACGAACAAGGCTTGCTGAGCCACCTCGATGTAAGTTAGAGCGAAATTCGCCCGGTCCGCCTTGGCGTTTCATTGCTGCAATGACTTTACCGCCAACAACTAAGCATCGGATATCTGCTCCACCGGCTTCTTCAATGTATTCTTGAACCAAAATACTCGCTTTGAGCCCCATAAATGCTTCGATAATGGACTCTGCGACTTTGGTCGTCTCTGCTAATACAACGCCAATACCTTGTGTTCCCTCAAGCAATTTAATAACGACTGGCGCACCCCCTACATTTTTAATTAAATCGTCGATTCTGTCGGGGTGGTTAGCAAAGCCAGTTCTGGGCATACCAATACCCTTGCGAGACAACAATTGTAACGAACGCAATTTATCTCTTGAACGACTAATAGCTACAGATTCGTTAATTGAATAGGTTCCCATCATTTCGAACTGACGAACAACCGAAGTCCCGTAAAAAGTAACAGATGCGCCAATTCTTGGAATAACAGCGTCATAACGAGGTAAAGCTTTGCCTTTGTAGCGGACCTGAGGGCGGCTGCTGGTCACGTCCATGTAGCAATGCATCGTATCGATGACATCAACTTGATGACCTAACTTTTCACCAGCTTCAACAAATCGTCTGGTTGAGTAGAGTCTTGGATTACGTGACAAAACGGCAATTTTCATAATATTCCTTCGCAATATATTTTAGCGCCACTATATATCGTTAAAATTTGGGTTTGAATAGTTTTATTTGTTTTATTTACTCTATTTGGTAATACTTGCTTTCGACAATGAGACTAGAATGCACTAATCGTAAGAAAGGCCCAGCCCTCTTATAAAAACGTTAAACGCCTTACTCGGAAAACTAAATGTCTGATTTACCTATTATTTCAAATTTTATTACATGGTTTGACAAATATTACATAACGCTATTATGGTCTGGAGGAGTCATTTTTTTGCATATGATCATTGTAAAGTGGACATTACCAAAAATAAGAAAGGGCGTAAAAATAAGTAAGCTTACTGAAGACAGCGCCCTAAAAGCCTTTAACATCATGCGTATTATTATTGGTACCATGACAGTTGCCACTTTACTTATCGTATGGGGGATAGACTTCTCTGGTCTATTACTCATTTCGACTTCACTTATTACCATTACTGGGGTCGCTCTGTTCGCAAACTGGTCTTTACTTAGTAATATTACAGCGTACTTCATTCTGTTATTTCAGCCGTCATATAGTCGCGGAAACTTTATTAGAATATTGGAAGGCGATAATTTTGTTGAAGGTACAATAAGTGAAGTGAATCTTTTTAATATAAAACTCATAACTGAAGACCTCGACATTATAATGTACCCTAACAATATATTATTAACGCGCTTAATCATGCTCAATCCGAAAACAAAGCTACAAGGGTTTGGTAAACTAGTTCCTACTGTTATAGTCGAAAATGGCAACGCCGACGTTATAAATGATAAACTTGCCGATGGCGGTGCTAACAATGAAGAGTTGGGCCGAATTAAAGAAGAAGAGGCTAATAGATAATGAAATCCATAACCATAATACCTCTAATCACGATTTTTTTTGCGTTAGTAAGCTTTTATACCGATGCTCAAACTATAGGTGATGACCCTGCTTTGCAAAACTTAAAAAACTTTCAAGTCAACACACCAACAATGGTAAGCGCTGGCTTACCAAACCAGGCCCAGTTTGAAGCGCTTAAAGCAAACGGCGTATTTAATGTTATTGATCTGATCCCAGGGGACAGAAGTGAAGAATCAAAGCTGATGAGTACTATGGAATTGCAGTATCAAAATATTGCGGTCGAATGGGACAATCCTACCTTAGAAAATTTTGATGAATACGTAATTGCTATGCAGCAATTCGAAAAAAATGGAGGAGTCACACTTACTCACTGCAAGCTTAATTGGCGAGGTGCTGTATTCACCTATTTATATAGAGTAACCCAGTTGAATGAGCCCGAAGCCGCAGCTAAGAAAGATCTAGATGCTACTTGGCAACCGAATAAGACTTGGCAGCGTTTTATCGACGATATAAAAGAAAAATATCCGAGTTAACGTCAGTTGAGCGGCTAAAACTCCTTTAAAACTGCCTCATCGTAGCCTTCAGTATTGAGGGTTACATTATACTTTGCCGCTAAACTATCAATTTCGGCTTGGTCAATAGCCAATTGATCCATGATGATTAAGTTATCGTCCAACTGCCATAGGAGGCGCGAACCCGCATAACTGTAGTGAATAGCGAGTAGAGCTTTAACATTACCATCTTCAGCTGCTGTTTTGAGTTTTCTCATTTTACGGTTAATTCTATTAAGTACTTGTTTAAGATCCCAAATATAGGCAACTTCGGTCATAAAATCGTGAGCCCTATATTTATTTAGCATCAATCCAATGAGTAAACTGGTAATGACAACGCCAGTCAAGTTCCAATGAAAATGGCTGCCACTTGCATCAGGAAAAAGCGCGATCAGTAGTTGAGAAATGGCTAAACAGCCAATAGTTAAGGAAATAACACAGGCTACTATTATGTAGTTTAAATGTCGGCGATAACGTTTTTTATTAATGTTAATGAGTTGCATAAATGCCTAAAATGAGATTTTGAAAAAAGGACTGATTACGATAACTAAACTATGAAACTATGAAACTATGAAATCAATATATCACGTCTTTTTGATTTGCCTTCATTATTACTTGCAGAACACCACCCACGCATTAAGTGTTGAACAACTCACAAACATTACATTGTCTATTTAAGTCAATCTGGCTAAAGTATTAGTGTCAGTAAAAATTATTGATGACATTGCGCTTAGTGAAGATAAACATGGGTAGTAAAAACTTGAAAATTGAAGATTTAATGTCGAGAAATGTTATTTCGGTGCACATCGACGATAGGTTAATAAAAGTAAAAGAATTGTTTGAAAAAAATTCATTTCATCATCTTATGGTTATTAATGACAGAGGTGAACTTGTCGGTGTTATCTCTGATCGCGATTATACCAAAGCTATTCACCCTAATGTCGACATGCCCTCCGCAACGACTAAAGATCTTGCTACTTTAAACAAACGAGTGCATCAAATAGTGAAGAGAGATGTTATTTGTATCCCTGAAAATACGTCATTACGCGATGCAATCAAACTGTTTTATAAAAATAAAATTTCTTGCTTACCTGTTGTGGATAGCAAAAAACAGCCGATTGGTGTGGTAAGTTGGCGTGACTTATTAAGGTGGCTATACGAAAAAGTGAGCAACACGAGTTGAGAGCACTCAATGCCTAAAGGTGCAAAAATAAGGCCATCACTGTAATGAAGGGACGAACCCTACTAGTCATTAGTAGGTTCGTCGTTATTTGCTTCTTCAACTTGTTGGTCGGAATTTTTTGGCCCACCAGCTGCTTTTGAATACTCTATTTCAACTGAGTCTACCCGTTGCAGTCCCCGTGGTAACTTGTTCCCTCTGCGGCCACGTTCGCCTTGGTAATGAGTTAGGTCATTAGCAGTTAAGGTCATTCCTCGCTTACCTGCAAACACCTTAATATCAGCGCCGTCAGGTACAACGGTTAATACCGTTAAATACTCTTCCCTAGTTTTGACTTTAGCAGACGGAATGTTTATTAACTTATTGCCTTTACCTTTACTTAACACCGGTAAGTCTTTGAGTGGGAACAGCAACATTCTACCTTCATTGGAAATGCATAAGCACCAGTCAGTTTGCACATTGGTGACCGCTTGCGGGCGAATAACTTTTGCTGCGCTTGGCAATGAAACAAACGCTTTACCTGCTTTAGCCTTACTTAGCATGTCAGAAAACTTACCAACAAATCCATAACCGGCATCGGAGCCAAAGAGGTATTGTTGATCATCGGCGGCCATGACGACATGTTCTATATTTTCACCACCCACAATGCTAAAGCGCCCGGTTAAAGGTTCACCCTGACTTCTAGCTGAAGGCAATGCGTGTGCGTCACAAGAAAATGTTCGACCTGAGGAGTCAATAAAAGCGACAAGTTGCGTACTTCGGCCTTTGGCACTGCAAAGGAATTTATCACTCGATTTGTAACTTAGACCTTCGACATCAATGTCATGGCCTTTTGCACAGCGCGCCCAACCTTTATCGGAAACCACGACAGTGACAGCTTCAGATGGAACAAGCTCTTTCTCAGAAATGGCTTTTGATTCTGCGCGCTCAACAATAGGACTGCGACGGTCATCACCATAAGTTTGTGCATCTGCTAAAAGTTCTTTCTTGATAAGTGTTTTTAAGCGACGCTCAGAACCCAATAACAACTGTAAACCGTCTCGCTCTTTAGCTAACTCTTCTTGCTCACCCGTTATCTTAAATTCTTCAAGCTTCGCTAAGTGACGGAGTTTTAATTCAAGGATAGCTTCAGCTTGGGTATCTGTGAGTGTAAACCTCTCCATCAAGAAAGGCTTGGGTTTGTCTTCTGTACGAATAATGTGAATAACTTCATCAATATTCAAAAATGCAATGAGCAAACCTTCAAGAATGTGTAGGCGCGCAAGTATTTTGTCTAATCGATATTGCAAACGGCGCGTTACAGTATCTTTTCTGAATACTAGCCATTCGGTTAAAATAGAGCGCAGGTCTTTAACTTGTGGACGGCCATCAAGACCTATCATGTTGATGTTTACGCGGTAGCTCTTTTCTAAATCGGTTGTTGCAAATAAGTGCTGCATAAGCTGATGAATATCAACGCGATTAGAACGTGGTGTAATTAATAAACGCGTTGGATTTTCATGATCTGATTCGTCACGTAAATCGCTAACCATTGGCAATTTTTTAGCCTGCATTTGACCCGCGATTTGCTCTAGCACTTTACCACCAGAAACCTGGTGGGGAAGCGCGGTAACTATAATATCTCCACTTTCTTCATGGTAAACGGCACGCATTTTAATTGAACCACGGCCTGTTTCATAAATTTTTTGTATGTCACTGCGCGGGGTAATAATTTCAGCGTCAGTTGGGTAATCAGGACCTTGTACATGCTCTAACAATTCGCTCAGTTCAGCACGACTATTATCGAGTAGCAATGCACAAGCATTGGCTACTTCACGCACATTATGAGGAGGAACATCGGTCGCCATACCAACGGCAATACCTGTAATACCATTAAGCAGAATATGCGGAAGCCGCGCTGGTAAGACCTTGGGTTCGTTTAGAGTACCGTCAAAGTTTGGCTGCCAGTCTGCGGTACCTTGGCCTAATTCAGTCAATAATATTTCACTGAATTTGCTAAGTCGCGATTCCGTATAGCGCATGGCAGCAAAAGATTTAGGATCGTCGGGTGCGCCCCAGTTACCTTGGCCATCAACTAATGGATATCGATATGAAAACGGCTGCGCCATTAGCACCATTGCTTCATAACACGCCGAATCACCATGTGGGTGAAACTTACCTAAAACATCACCTACCGTTCTTGCTGACTTTTTATATTTGGCGTTGTTACTTAGGCCAAGCTCAGACATAGCGTATATAATTCGCCTTTGCACAGGTTTAAGCCCGTCACCGACATGCGGTAATGCTCTGTCCATGATGACATACATGGAATAGTTAAGGTATGCGTCTTCAGCAAACCGACTTAACGGTAGTTGTTCAATACCGTCAGTATTAATGGTTATTTCATTGCTCATAATCGACTTTTATTTATTTTTATTGGATAAAATCAAAAAACTGCTCCGTTACTATGCCATTGACTGGCTAACAGACTGTACATATGATGGCGCAGAATCTATATTAGCATCATGGTATATTATTTTTGCATTAAGCATAACAATTCTTGTGTGTAAACTCATAAAAACACGCGCCTTATTGGCGTTGACGCTACTAGTCTTAGCATTTTATGCACAAGCAACTGAGACTATCAAACTAACAAACGATTCATCTGAAGTGGATATTTCGTCTGTTATTGCTGTATACCCTCAACAAGGCCGAGCCTTGAGCTTTGATGAGTTCAAATTAAGCCGCACTAATCTCTCTTCTGAGAATTACGACATCCCTAATTATGGTTTTAATCCTACGGGGGTTTGGTTGTATGGCGAAGTAACTAACTTATCCGACGACCGCAACTGGATTATTAATATTAACTTCTCTCAACTGGACCAAGTCGATTTCTACCTAGTATCGAATAAGGAAGTGCTGGAAAAAATCAGTGGTGGTCGAGAGCAAGGCAGTCAATTCTATCGCACTCCAACATTTAGGGTGATGCTCGAGAATGAACGGACATATCAAATCTACTTATTCGTCAAAGCTAAACGCAATCCCATGATTGCTCCGGTAAGATTGATGAGTGAGAAACAGCTTCAGCATGAGACTCTCTTAGATTATTTAATTTGGGGGATTTTCTATGGCGCCTTGCTGGTCACTGCTCTTTATTGCATAGGCGTACTGATCGATAAAAGAGAGCTGAGTGCAATTGTGTTGTTTACTATTGTTTGCCTATTATTTTTGTGGCAAATGGTATGGAGCGGACATGTGCAGTTATTACCGAAACAATGGCATGCATTGAGCTTTTTTAAAAGCGCAGACATGCTTCTAACCATCGTTTGTGGGGCAGCGAGTTTATTTACACTAACATTTTTGCCTAAACCGACTAGCTTTAGTGCAAGCTATTTAGGGTTAAAACTACTATTTTTAATACTTACACTGACATTTATTATTGTGTTATTCGGTTGGTTTAGCGAATTTGAACAAGCCATCCTTATTCTAATCGTTGGGTTTCTCGCGCTACTTGCGAACATAATGTTCACGATAAGAAATATAATCCACGCATTTTCACCTGCCAAAATAGTATTGGCCGGTTGGCTTTTTTTAGCCTTCGGCTCACTTGTCAGCTCACTATTTATTGTTGGTAAGTTACCTGTTAACTATTTTACAACCTACGTATTTCAAGCTGCATTATTGGCACAAACCTTATGTTTTGTGTTAGCCATCATTCTAAAAGTTAGATTTAGTCTCGAATTGGAAATCCGTCAAGCATCAAACGATGCCGAAAACAATTTTCTGCTCATTGAAGAGCAAAACGTTCATTTGCATATCGCTCGCAGAGAGGCAGTCAAGGCGAGCGATGTTAAGAGTCGGTTTTTAGCAAACATGTCACATGAAATTCGAACACCATTGAATGCCATTATTGGCTTTAGCCAAGAGCTGAAAAGCAGCACCAATGAAACCGAACGCGATGAACATATACACATTATCAACAACGCTGCGTCTGACTTATTGACTATTGTGAATGACATCCTCGACTTTTCTAAGATGGAAGCCGGTAAACTGACTATTAATCAAAAGCCATTTTCGCCACTCGACATATTCGAAGATATTGCAAGCTTAATTGCGAAGCCTGCCCATTTGAAACAATTAGAGTTCATGTTTGATATTGATACACTGCCTTCGATGTTAATAGGTGACAGCTTTAAGCTAAAACAGTTGGTATGTAATCTATTAAATAACGCTTTAAAATTCACCAACGACGGACACATAATCTTGCGGGCCAAATCGTTACCAGTTGGGGATGACAATTACATGTTGTATATTGAAGTTGAGGATACGGGCATAGGTATCAGTAATGCTGACAAAAATAAATTATTTAAACCCTTCAATCAACTTGATGACGAATTAAATAGATCCTTTCAAGGGACTGGCTTAGGTTTAGTTATATGCCAAGAACTTACATTTTTAATGCGAGGCAGTATTGAAGTTGAGAGCCATTACTCAAAAGGAAGTAAATTTAAGATAAACTTGCCGTTTAAAGCACTTGATTGTCAAGAAATACCAACTGCACAGAATCACTTTGAAGCAAAAAAAGCTGGTATTTATGACCCTATCCCGCAAAGTAGAAAAATGACATGCAGACTGCTTAAGAGTCTCGGTTTTGACACTTACACATTCGATTCATTAGCGGCTTTTGAACAGACGGACACGTCATTTGACTATATTTTCGCCTCTGTGCCAATGCGATATATAGCGCACAGGACAAGCATTATTAATCGTTTGTTAAAAATTAAATCTCACAAAACTGCACTTATATTTTCTGGCCCCCCGCCTGAGGACCACCAAATTCGCCTGGGAGTTAATCAGCCTGCAGTAATTCGCTCACCATTAACTTTAAAAAATATTAACGAGCTAAACAAAGCATCTATTGAGTCCGCTGAAAAAAGTGTTAAGTCAGGGGTGAAGTCACTGCCGCCAGCACGAATTTTAGCGGTAGACGATATGGCTTTAAATTTAAAACTGCTGGATACATGGTTAAAAGACTCGCCGATAACACTTGATACAGCCTCTTGTGGTGCTGACGCCCTCAGTTTGTGTAAGCAAAACGAATATGACCTCATATTGATGGATATCCAAATGCCAACCATGGATGGGCTTCAAGCAACAAAGCATATTCGACAAACTGAACTCAATATGGGAACACCTATTATTGCAATCACGGCACATGCATTACCAGAAGAGAAAGAACGCTTTATGTCTTCGGGAATGGACGACTACCTGCCCAAGCCGGTTAATTTAGATACCTTAGTTAACACTATTAGAATCTGGTGCCAAGGAGGTGGGTTTAGCGAAACCGAAAACGTCTCAATAAATTGGCAAATTGCAATTACCAAAGCACATGGCAACGAAGAAGGTGCTCGTGATTTTCTTGAAGGATTTATCGCTATATTGCCCCAGAGCATGGTTGATATATTGTTACACTGGCAAAAACAAGATTTTGAATCATTGCAACAGTGTATTCATAGACTGCATGGCGCTAGTGCATATACCGGAGCCACTAGTTTTCAAAAAATATGCTACGAAACTGAAAGTAATTTAAAACGACAGCAGTACGATGCATTGAAAGGATTAATCTCGACCCTTCTTGTGGAGGCCGAGGCTATTCTAGAACATTGGCGCAATATAAAAGCAGAGATGGATAGCACGGAAGCACTTGTAAGCACTATCCAAGAGACTTTATAATATTCCTGCGAGCTTCTTGACCGCTAGAAATACTCAACATTAAACTGGTCATAACTTCGACGCTGCTTGGCAATCTTTTAGCAAGGAAATAAACTTCGCCGCATCCCTATCAATTTCGTTGGTCGAGATAAAAATATCGTAGCCTAACTGACTCCGCAGCTTTCCCATTCTGTTACCAAACATTGCAGATACACCTTTAATTGTTTCACCGCTAGCACGCAAAAACTTTTCGTCCTCAATCATATCGGCACCATAACATCGCCCTGAGGCACAGTTCGGATCACGATTTTGCATAGTCAATGGACGTTGTTCCATCAATAAATAAGTAATTAATCGCGGTGAAATCTCATCAAGGAAAGTATCTGCATTGCGCAGTTTAAAGCCAATCATTTCTAGTTCAATCTGCTCTACGCCTTTGGTGATTCGAGGCACATCGATACGCTGGATGTTTTCCCATGAAATACGCCATTTGCCACGTCTGTGATAGTAAATGATGTGTTCGCGAGTTAACTCAAGGCTATGTTTTGGCTCTTTTAGTTTAAAAAAACCAATGATAAGGCCGACAATACCTCCGCTGATAATAAATACACCAGGCAGAAACAATAGCGTTGGTAACAGGATGCACATAAACGCACCAGCGGCAATCAAGCCAGATCCAATGAGAATTGAAGTCATCGCATTGTGAGATGACGCAGCTTTAATGAAAATGGATTCGGATTCAGTTCCAGACATATAAATAAAACACCAACATAATTAAGCCCCATATCAATATATAACGTGTACGGCGGCAAAAAGCACAATCTGTTTGCCACCATTCTTTAATTTGTTGGAGAAATTTAGGCATTCGCAGTCTTGTACGCTCGTTTTTGTAATTTTCTATTACGTATTCTACACATCATTGCAATGATTGTCGGAGTGAAAAACAATGACAATATAACAGAGAAACCGACACCACCTGCTAACACAACGGCAAGGGGCGGCCAGAAAGAGCCTTGAGAGAATAACAATAAGGGGATTAAGCCTCCCACAGTGGTGAAAGTTGTCGATAAAATATGGCGACTGCAACTCATCGTTTCCTCAACAATGGCCCTAGTATCACCGCTTTTAGCCTTAGCATTACCATTAATAGCCGCTATGACTACGATAGAACCGTTAATTGCAACTCCAATCAAACCTGCGCTACCTAGCAGTGGATTAAAACCGATGGGTAAGCCCGATACCCATAAGCTGAACATACCTAGTCCAACAGATAATATAGCCACCATTGCGATAACAGCAGCGAACCTCACGCTATTAAAGGTAAGAATTAATACGGTGACCATAAGTACTAACAATACAGGCGCGTAAGTCGCTAATTGGCCCAAGGCTTGTTTTTGTTCATCAGCATCTCCCGCCATTTTGAGTCGATAGCCTTTTGGCAGTGCAAAATCTCCGTTTTCTAACAACTCTCGCAGCTGTTCACTTGCGTCGATAGCAGGAACTCCCGGCAATAAGAACGCTTGTATCTTGTTAACTCGTTCACCGTCCACCCGAGTTATACCACTAATACTCGGCAGCAGAGTAAATTCGCCTAAAGCAGCCACACCAATACTAGCGTTATTTTGAATCAATGCTTGATTCATTAACGGCATCGCGTCGAGTTCTTTCAAATCACTACGTTGCTGCTCGTTTACTCTCACTCTAATTGGCAGCTCCTCCGTGCCTTG
>Ga0307488_10001442_pt1 | contig 19823 bp, 16 predicted proteins | sample SB02metaG_FD_202248 | JGI IMG/M metagenome (GOLD analysis project Ga0307488, IMG submission 202248) | Sea-ice brine microbial communities from Beaufort Sea near Barrow, Alaska, United States - SB 0.2 | ecosystem: Environmental > Aquatic > Marine > Coastal | place: USA: Alaska | collected... | reverse complement strand
CGATAGTTAAACCTGACGGGCCAATGTTTTTTTGGGCGCCTGCATAAATCAACCCAAATTTAGCAATATCTATTTTATGAGATAAAATAGTCGATGACATATCAGCGACAATGGGAACACCATAAGTTTCTGGAATGTCATTGATTTTAACACCATTAACCGTTTCGTTTGGACAATAATGAACGTAAGCCGCATCACGGTTAAGTGACCAATCATTTACCGGTATAACTGTACTAAAATTATCAGTTTTTTTAACAATATCGATCACATTGATCTTGCCAAAGTTACTGGCTTCTTTAGCTGCACCTTTTGACCAGGATCCAGAAATAATATAATCAGCAGTTTTACCCTGAGGTAACAGATTAAGAGGTACAGCAGAAAACTGACCTCTGCCGCCACCATGGCAAAAAAGTACCGCATACTCATCAGGAATTTCTAATAAGTCTCTAAGGTCTGCTTCGGCTTGTTTAGCAACAGTCATAAATTCAATACTTCTATGGCTAAGTTCCATAACAGAGCTGCCTGTACCATGCCAATTAATAAATTCTTGTTGAGCTTTTTTCATTACTTCAGTGGGCAGCATTGCTGGACCAGCACAGAAATTATAGGTAACAGACATAAAACCACACCATCCTATCGATATTTAAATTCAGTAAATAAAAGGATCTACTGTCAATCCATAGATCTTAATTTTCAACAAAAAAATGGGCGGTTCAACCGCCCATTTAAAACTGTAAAAAGTGTTAGCTATTCGTTATCACTCTCGTCAACTTCGCTAGTCGGCGCTTCTTTTTCTTGACTAGTATCACTTGAGTCCGTTGACTCAATAACTGACATTTCATCTTCAGAAAGTTCTAAAACATCATCGTCTTCAACTTCATCAATACGCTGTAGAGCAACAACATGTTCATCTTCAGCGGTACGGATAATGCGAACACCTTGAGTATTACGACCAATGACACTAACTTCATTAACACGGGTTCGAACCAAAGTGCCATTATCAGTAATTAACATCATTTCATCTTGTTCTTCAACTTGAACAGCACCAATGACCTTACCGTTACGCTCACTAACTTTAATAGACACTACGCCTTTCGTTGCGCGGCTTTTAGCAGGATATTCGACTAAATCAGTACGTTTACCATAACCATTTTCAGTAATAGTGAGTATTGGGCCATCATTTTTAGGAACAATTAAGGAAACAATTTTTTGATCACCTTCAAGTTTCATACCACGAACACCAGTACCCGTTCGTCCTATAGGTTTTAAAGCCCAACGTTGCTCACCGGTTTCAGGATCAAGTTTAACTTCACCTGTTTCACTGTCGCGTACTTTTTCATTAAAGCGTACAACTTTACCCGCATCAGAGAACAACATAATATCGTTATTACCATCGGTAATGTCTACACCAATTAAGGTATCGTCATCACGCAGGTTCAACGCAATAATACCATTGGCTCTTTGATTAGAATAAGCATCTAAACGCGTTTTCTTTACGGTGCCTGACGCTGTTGCCATAACGATGTATTTATCATCCGCATATTCACGAACAGGCAATATGGCAGTTATGTGTTCATCGTTCTCAAGCGGTAATATATTTACAATTGGACGACCACGAGCAGTACGACTTGCCAGCGGTAACTGAAAAACTTTCAACCAATATAATTTTCCACGATCCGAAAAACATAAAATAGTGTCATGGGTATTAGCCACAAGTAACCGTTCAATGAAGTCTTCTTCTTTCATTTTGGTAGCAGCTTTACCTTTACCACCTCGACGTTGCGCTTGATAGTCGTTTAAGACTTGGTATTTAACATAACCTTCGTGAGAAAGTGTTACCACAACATCCTCTTCCGTAATTAAATCTTCAAGTGATAAGTCATGAGAAGCATTGGTGATCTCTGTACGACGTTCATCACCAAACTCTTCACGGATAGCGATAAGTTCTTCACAAATAACTTCCATTAAGCGCGAGGGTGTAGCCAAAATATGAAGTAACTCAGCTATTAAGTCTAATAACCCTTTATACTCGCTCAGAATTTTATCATGTTCCATGCCAGACAATTTGTATAGCTGTAAGTCAACGATCGCTTTAGCTTGTTCGGCTGTTAAGAAATATAAGTCATCCCGAATACCATACTCTGGTTCTAACCACTCAGGGCGAGCAGCATCATTACCAGCAGCACTGAGCATTTGTGCAACATCACCTAGCTGCCAACCTTGAGAAATTAATTTTTCTTCAGATTCTTTTCTATTATTTGATGCTTTTATTAACTCTATGATAGGGTCAATATTAGCCAGAGCAATTGATAGACCCTCTAATATATGGGCACGCTCTCTTGCTTTACGTAATTCAAAGATTGTACGGCGAGTAACAACTTCTCTTCGGTGAAGAACAAACGCTTCAAGCATCTCTTTAATGTTGAACAGTTTAGGTTGGCCTTCAGTTAGCGCTACCATGTTCAAACCAAAAGACACTTGCATTTGGGTAAGTTTATAAAGGTTATTTAAAACCACTTCACCTACTTCACCACGTTTGATTTCAATAACCATACGCATACCGTCTTTATCTGACTCATCGCGAAGAGCTGAAATTCCTTCCAAACGTTTATCTTTAACAAGCTCGGCCATCTTTTCAATAAGTCGGGCTTTGTTAACTTGATAAGGTAATTCATAAACTATAATCGTTTCTTTACCGGTACTTTCGTTACACTCAATTCTGGCACGGGCACGAATTTTTATCTTACCGCGGCCTGTTCGGTATGCTTCTTCAATACCTGCACGACCACTAATGATGCCGGCAGTAGGAAAGTCAGGTCCAGGAATAAACTCAAGTATCTCTTCAAATGTAAGGTCGGCATTTTCAATAATAGCTAAACAAGCATTGATTACTTCGGTTAGATTATGAGGTGGTATGTTAGTTGCCATACCAACAGCAATGCCAGAAGTACCATTAACCAATAAATTTGGAATTCTAGTCGGCATTACCGCGGGGATATATTCTGTTTCATCGTAGTTAGGGACAAAATCAACAGTATCTTTATCTAAATCAGCTAAAATAGAGTGAGCAATTTTTGACATTCTAATTTCGGTATAACGCATTGCCGCCGCTGAATCACCATCAACAGAACCAAAATTACCCTGCCCATCCACTAACATATAACGTAGCGAGAAGGGTTGCGCCATACGTACTATTGTATCGTATACGGCAGTATCACCATGAGGGTGATACTTACCAATTACATCACCAACCACACGGGCGGATTTTTTGTATGCTTTGTTCCAATCATTACCTAAAACATTCATTGCGAATAATACGCGTCGATGTACAGGCTTTAAACCATCCCGGACATCAGGTAATGCACGCCCGACAATTACGCTCATCGCATAATCTAAATAGGAGGTTTTTAATTCATCTTCAATATTTATTGGAACGACATTTTTGGCCAAATCGGTCATAAACTGATGGTATCCCTTGCTTTATAAAAAGTATTAAACTTAATGTGACAATAGTTTAATACTTACCTAGAAAAACACTATAAAGATAGCGAAATCCTTGAATTATTGTTGTTTATCAACGAAGCATATTAACACAAAACATAGCAATTTCTATTGCTTTATTAAGGTTGACCCGTCTAATAGTTTAAATTGCCTGCAAATGCAATATAACACAACATTAACAACCTAATAAATAACAAGACAACTGGCCTAAACATCAGTCGTTTAAATTATAATGAAGTCATCATGTTTGACATAACAGTTACTGTAAACTACTAATTTTTACTATTAATTATTCTTATTATTTGTTGACTACAATACTATGTTTGATTAAAGCTTTAGTTTAGAATCATAACCATTAATTTACTCATAATGCTAAAATCATCATGTCACAATCAAATATATCTCAATCATTAAATGTCAACCCTGAAGAAATAGCCAAGTTTGAGAAAATAGCGAATCAATGGTGGGACGAATCTGGTGACTTTAAGCCTTTGCATCAAATTAATCCATTACGTCAGCAGTTTATTATTCAGCATGTTGGTGATATTTTTGATAAAAAAATTATTGATGTCGGTTGTGGCGGTGGCATCTTGGCTGAAAGCTTATCTAGGTTAGGCGCAGAGGTTACAGGCATTGATATGGGTAAAGAACCTTTGAATATTGCCAAATTACATGCGTTAGACTCAGGGATAACAGTTGATTATCAACAAGTCACCGCAGAAGAAAAAGCAGAGACAGACTTTCAAGCATACGATATTGTCACTTGTATGGAAATGTTAGAACACGTGCCAAACCCTGCCTCAGTTATCGAGTCTTGTGCGAAAATGGTAAAACCCGGTGGTTTAGTTTTTTTTTCAACACTAAATAAGACGATCAAATCTTATTTGTTAGCCATAGTAGCTGCAGAAAGTCTTTTTAAACTAGTCCCAAGGGGTACCCATGAGTATCAGCATTTTATCAAGCCATCGACACTTATTGCTTGGGCTGAAAGCTTTGACCTTAAATGTATCGATGCATCAGGAATTCATTACAATCCTATTACCGAAAACCATAAGCTAGCTCCTGGCCTAGATGTTAATTATATACTTTGCTGTAGAAAGGTTTAACCATGATAGAAAAACAATACTCAGCTATTTTATTCGATTTAGACGGTACTTTACTCGACACCGCTAATGATTTAGGTGCAGCACTCAACTATGTTTTATCAAAATATAACATGGCGGAGGTAAGTAAAGAGCTATTTAGACCTGTAGCTTCTGATGGTGCGAAAGGGTTATTACAATTAGGTTTTGGTGAACACCTTATTGACTATGATTATGAAACACTGAGATATGAATTTCTGAACTATTATCAAGAAAATATGGCTGTGCATACTTGTTTTTATCCGGGAATCGAAGACTTATTAGTAAACTTAATCGACAATAATATTCCCTGGGGAGTTGTTACAAACAAGCCTATCGGCTTAACTTTAGACTTACTAACACAGTTTTCTATTTTTTCACATTGTCAGAGTATTATTGGTGGTGACTCTCTAAAAGAGAAAAAACCACACCCTGCCCCTTTATTGTATGCATGTAAGGAGATGAATGTTGATGCGTCTCGCTGTGTTTATGTCGGTGACGCAATCAGAGACATCGAAGCTGGAAATGCAGCACAAATGTATACAGTTATTGCTCAGTGGGGGTATATCCTTGATAAAAATTCATGTCGAAATTGGCAATCAGACTTAATTGCTGTCGACGTCAAGGAAATTTTGAAGATTATTTTATAAGGTGTTGTTTTAGTCTAATATACAAAAGACTGGATGTTATAAACTGAATAACAATAACGTTAATCCTATGAATGATAAATAAAGTTAGCGTTTAATTAAAATATTTTAAAGCACAAAATAAAGTAAAAAAAGGCATTGCCTTTCAAAAGTATCAAAAATGAAAAGCCTTGCTAAGTTAGTTACCACTAACATCAATTATCCTAATATAATTCATTAATAAAACACACTAATAATAGCACTTGCAAAATCACCGAAACCCCATTATCTTGTGATTGTGTTTAACAAAAACCCCTACATATAGTGATTACTATATTTTTAAATCACTTTGCATAGGTATACTAATTATAATCGATTTTATAGGTCTTTCATGAATAACAATCTCTTTGTAACAAAGCGCAATGGCAAAAAAGAACCTATCGATTTAGAAAAAATCCATAAGGTAATAGCTTGGGCCGCTGATGGCTTAGATAATGTTTCAGTGTCGCAAGTTGAATTAAAATCACATATTCAATTTTACGATGGCATAAAAACATCTGACATTCATGAAACGATAATCAAATCAGCTGCCGATTTGATATCTGAAGAAGCACCGGATTACCAATACCTTTCCGCAAGGCTTGCTGTCTTTCACTTACGTAAAAAAGCTTACGGTCAGTTTGAACCACCTAAATTATTTGATCATGTTGTTAATATGGTTGAAACCGGAAAGTACGATCAACATTTATTAGCGGATTATACCCAAGCTGAATTTGAGCAAATGGAGGGATTTTTAGAGCATAAAAGAGATCTTAATTTTAGTTACGCAGCTGTAAAACAGCTAGAAGGTAAATATTTAGTTCAAAATCGTGTCAGTGGGAAAATATATGAAAGTGCTCAATTTCTTTATATTTTAGTTGCCGCTTGTTTATTTGCTAAGTACTCAAAAGATACTCGCTTATCTTTCGTTAAAGGTTTTTATGAAGCTATTTCTACTTTTAAAATATCATTACCCACACCAATAATGGCGGGAGTACGTACACCGACTAGGCAATTTTCATCTTGTGTACTAATAGAATGTGGTGACAGCTTAGACTCAATTAACGCCACTTCAAGTGCTATTGTTAAATATGTATCACAACGAGCAGGTATTGGTGTAAACGCAGGTAGAATTAGAGCGTTAGGAAGCACAATACGAAATGGTGAAGCTTTCCATACTGGCTGTATTCCCTTTTTTAAACATTTTCAAACAGCGGTTAAAAGCTGCTCACAAGGTGGCGTACGTGGCGGCGCAGCAACCTTATTTTATCCTTTGTGGCATTTAGAAGTTGAAAGTTTATTAGTACTAAAAAATAACAGAGGCGTTGAAGAGAATCGTGTTCGCCATCTCGATTATGGCGTGCAATTTAATAAATTAATGTATAGCCGCCTTATTAAGGGCGACTTTATCACGTTATTCAGCCCAAGTGATGTACCTGGTTTGTATGATGCTTTCTTCGCCGATCAAGACGAATTTGAGAAGTTGTATGCCCAATATGAAGCAGATGATTCAATTCGTAAAAAACGTATCAAAGCTATTGAATTATTTACTTTGTTTTCTCAAGAACGTGCAAGTACGGGCCGGATTTATCTTCAAAATGTTGACCACTGCAATACTCATAGCCCGTTTGATCCGTTAAAAGCGCCTATACGTCAAAGTAATTTGTGTTTAGAAATTGCACTACCGACAAAACCAATGGTAGATATAAATGATGCAGATGGTGAAATAGCCCTTTGTACCTTATCAGCCTTTAATTTAGGAGTGATTGACAGCCTAGATGAATTAGAAAATTTAGCTGATTTAGCCGTCCGTGCACTTGACAGTTTATTAGATTATCAAGATTACCCTGTTCCTGCTGCATTCAATGCAAGTATGGGTCGCCGTACTTTGGGTATTGGTGTCATTAACTATGCTTATTATTTAGCGAAAAATGGTAAATTTTACTCCAACGGAAGTGCTAATAATCTAACTCACAAAACCTTTGAGGCAATTCAGTTTTACTTACTCAAAGCGAGTAACGAATTAGCCAAGGAGAAAGGTGCTTGTCCTAAATTTAATGAAACTCGCTTGTCTCAAGGCATCTTGCCGATAGATACCTATAAAAAAGATATTGATAATATAACGGGTGAACCATTACACCTTGACTGGGAAACATTAAGAGAAAGTATTAAAGAGCATGGTGTAAGGAACTCTACTGTTTCTGCATTAATGCCATCTGAAACCTCTTCACAAATATCCAATGCCACAAATGGTATAGAGCCACCACGGGGTTTAATTAGTATAAAATCGAGTAAAGATGGTGTTTTAAAACAAGTTGTGCCTGAATACAAAAGGCTCAAAGATAATTATGAATTATTATGGAATATACCTAATAACCAAGGTTATTTAGAATTAGTTGGTATTATGCAAAAATTTATCGACCAAACAATTTCAGCCAACACTAATTATGATCCATCTCGTTTTGAAGGCGGAAAAATACCCGTAAAACAAATCCTCAAAGATATTTTAACCGCGTATAAATTAGGTGTCAAAACCATGTACTACCATAATACTCGTGATGGTGCTGATGATCAGGTTGAAATTGAAGATGATAGTTGTGCTGGTGGTGCGTGTAAGATATGACCAAATTCTTTAGAATTTTAGCCAATACATGAATCATTTTTAGAATAAACATCATGACTATTGTGTCAAAGCTAAATTAGTCACAAAAATTAATTAAATCGAGTTACGATAATATTGACTCGAACATACTTATCTATAACAGAGAAGTATCTTAGGAGATCTAAATGTCGTATACCACTTTTAACCAAACGCCTAATGACGCATTACAAGAACCTATGTTTTTAGGCAACAGTGTTAATATATCTAGGTATGATCAACAACGTTACATCGCGTTTGAAAAATTAATAGAAAAACAACTGTCTTTTTTCTGGAGACCTGAAGAGGTTGATGTATCAAAAGATAGAGCTGATTGGCAGAATCTTACCGATTCAGAAAAGCATATTTTTATTTCTAATTTAAAATATCAAACTCTGCTAGATTCTATAGCCGCCCGTTCAGTCAATGCTGTATTTCTTCCTTTGGTATCATTACCTGAGATTGAAACTTGGGTAGAAACTTGGGCTTTTAGCGAGACGATTCACTCTCGCTCATATACTCATATTTTACGTAACTTATTTACTGACCCAGGTGAGGTTTTTGATGACATTGTAGTTAACCCTGCTATTTTAAAACGTGCAGAATCAATAGCAAAATTCTTTGATGAAGTTATTCTAACGACACAACTCTTACAATCACAAGGTGATGGCACCTATGACGTTGAAGTAGCAGGTAAAAAAACCAAGATAGAAGTTAGCCAACGTAAATTAAAAGAACGTCTTTATCTCGCCGTATCTTCTGTAAACGCGCTTGAAGCAATTCGTTTTTATGTTAGTTTTGCCTGTTCATTTGCTTTTGCCGAACGTGAATTACTTGAAGGTAACGCAAAAATTATAAAATTAATTGCCCGTGATGAAGCATTACACTTAACCGGTACTCAACATATCCTTAACAATTGGCGTTCAGGTAGAGATGACCCTGAAATGAAAGAAATTGTTGAGGAGTTACATGAACAAGGTCGACAAATCTTTTTAGATGTTGTTGAACAAGAAAAAGAATGGGCACAATACCTTTTCAAGGATGGCTCTATGATTGGTTTAAACGCTGAAATTTTAAATCAATACATTGAATATATCAGTAACCAAAGATTATTAGCTATTGGTTTTGATGCACCATTTGATATCAAGAGTAATCCGCTGCCTTGGATGAATGCTTATTTAGTCAGTGACAATGTGCAAGTTGCCCCACAAGAAACTGAAATATCAAGCTACCTAGTTGGTCAAGTGGACTCCTCTGTTTCTGCTGATGACTTTGATGATTTTGATCTCTAAATCAAATTCACTATTAATATTTAGCCTCAAAAATCAAAACGTCTGTATAAGTGAATTTGATTTTGAGCGCTAAAACTATTAAAGGTAGTGATTTTTCTACTCAAAAAAGTTCTGATTTAGCAATTAAAATTACTATACAAAATACAATAGTAGATTTTACAGATATTAAACAAAGTTTACTGGAGTGTCTTGAAAGTGCTGATATTGAAGTCCATTACCATTGTAGAGATGGTTTTTGTGGTGCTTGTAGGGTAACACTAGTGGAGGGTGAAATATTTTATCCTGATGGTGAACCGTTAGCTTACATTGGCGAAGGGGAAATATTAGCTTGTTGCTGTCTCCCAGTCAGCGATATTACTTTAGAAATAGACTAGCCCTACTTTATTAGTTGTAACTTTATTCCCAATAATACCTTATTAAGTTCAAACAAAACGCCCTGTTCAAATGACGAGTCAAATGTTGATATATCGTCGGTATTTGTGGAGGAATTTAATACGTTAAATAAATCTATTGCTCCTACTGAACAAGCGACACCTTTTAATGTGTGAATTAAGAACCTTGCAGATTTAATATCGCCTGTTAATAATGCCTTATGTAATTTTTCACCGTCGAGGCCATGATTTTGATAAAAAAGTATTAATATTTCTTTAAAAAGATCTTCATCATCTAGGGTATTAGTAAGCCCAACAACAACATCAATTCCTGGATAATATGCAAATAAGTCATTAGATGATTTACTTAGCTTGCTATATTCTAAATTATCCATGGGGTCATCCTCTGTTAAAATATCATTGGTAATTCTTCTAACAATAACTCTTCTGAATTAACCGTAGCATTTCTACCGTTGTCTTTAGCATAATATAGTGCCTGATATGCTAATTTTAATAATTCATCGATGGAGACTTTAGAAGTCTCATTTTCAAATACATTAACAGCAACGCCGATGCTTACACTTAATTGCTCCCGTATGACATGGTCAATCGTTATTTTATGGTTTTGGACGCCATCTCTGAATTTATCACAAGCACGCATCGCATGATCGATGGAGACATTAGGCATACATACCGCAAATTTTTCAGCATCATCTACCGCCAAGATAGTGTGTTTATCTTTTTTACTCATAAACTTTACTCATGCAATACTAATTATAAAATTAATAATATAAAAAGTCAGCTAATGCTGAGGAGTTAAAGGGCCTACCTAATATCTGATATTATCAACTTCATCTTCTAAAGCTTTTATAAAATAAACCTTATAGTTTAAGAAGTTCTTTGAAAAATATTATTTTTATTTTCCTGACACATAAACTGGCATCATATTAGTAATAAATAATTAGAATTACTTATTGCCAATCATTATATTGTATATTAAATAATTCTTATTAGTAATTAAACTCAGCCTCTTTATTTCAGGAAAAAATTTTTATTACTGAATTATTTAAATTCAACTATTTTTTGAGTTTGTTTTTTATCATACTGTTTTAATGTTATTTTATAGATGCATGAACAGATCCACATCAATAATTTCAGCGTGTCATTTAACCAAAACATGGCGGTTAACTTAAGATCCTAGCGAATAGCAGTATATTACATATGGGTTAATAAACGCTTTTAGTTTTCCATATATAATTATATGACAGCACCGCCACTCTTGATTTTCTTAAGAAGCATATTAAATACTAAGCTTAATGAATGCCAATATGATTAATCCATCGATCAGTTAATATTATCAAGATAAAAAGTTGGTCTTTTATAAACAAACACTTATTTTGTAATATACTAACGGTGATCAAGCTAATAACTTTACATTTGTTAGCCCATAAAGTTCAGCTAGAACGACCCTTTATCAGTGAGTTCTAGATTTATGAAATAGCTAATAATACCTCCACAGAAAGGAAGTTTGATTCCTAATATATCAATAAAGAATTAAGTAAACCCACTATTTTTATTTCATGCAGGATTGAGTCTTAGGTTAGAAAAACTTTTTTATATGGCTGATAATGAACGTAAATGGTTATTTAGTCTGATTACCCTTGCGGGTATAAATCCTATCGGAGCAATAATTGAGATTTTTACATAAATACGATTGGCTAATGGGTTAAGTTTGGTTAGAATCAATTTACTATCAATCTTTTTGTGAGAATTCATGCACGCCTTTTTAGAATATATCCCCCTTGTCATTTTTTTTGTTATTTATTCCCTTGTCGATATATATTGGGCCACCGCTTCTTTAATAGCAGCCTCAGCTCTTCAAATAGTTTATTTTATTGTTAAACGACAACCTGTACCTACTAAAAATTGGATATTCTTTGCTATTATTGCAGTATTCGGTGGTCTAACAATATTTCTACATGATGATGCCTTTATTAAATGGAAAGTTACCATCATTAATCTTCTCTTTGCCACTACCCTAATTATTAGTAATAAGTTTTTCAATAAGAATTTATTGAAAAACTTTCTCGGAGAATCACTAACTTTACCAGAAAAAGTTTGGTCAAAATTAAATCTTTCCTGGGCTCTGTTTTTTTCTTTTTGTGCGCTATTGAATTTATATATAGCCTTCTCCTTTGAACAACAAACCTGGGTATACTTTAAAGTATTCGGTTTAACCGGATTAATGTTTGTTTTTGCTATTGGATCTATTATGGCTTTATATAAACATTTACCTAAAGATGAAGAACCTGAGAAAATAATGCCGACTGAAGAAAAAAACAATTAATTATTTGGAAGTATTAATATGTATTATTTAGTATACAGTGAAGATGTAGAAAAGAGTCTACCGTTACGTTTAAGTGTAAGAGAGCAACATTTAGCCCGTTTAAGTGATTTACAAAAACAAGGGCGGTTGTTAGTTGCTGGTCCTTGCCCTGCTATTGATAGTGAAAGCCCCGGTGATGCTGGATTTACTGGTTCACTCATTATTGCAGAATTTGACTCATTGACTGATGCGCAAGCTTGGGCTGATGACGATCCCTATAGTGCAGCAGGTGTTTATAAAAAAGTCACCGTAAAACCCTACAAAAAAGTATTACCGGCTTAATTTTAAGGCAAACGTATAAAGATGATAAAGAAAAAAATAATTCTCAGTGGTTTACTATTAATACAGTTAATTGTGCCACCATCGGCACTTGCCTTCAAATCAATTAAATATTGTGAAAATAGTAAAACAACTGATATTGCTTTATTACAATGTCTTGATTATGTAAAAGATGCGGTAGATAGAGAGCTAAGAACATGGGTTGCCAATCAAACATTTATTCTTGAAGAAGTTGAACTGGTTACCGGAAGAAGTTCTGCATTAATTATGTTTAAACGCTCGCAAAGTGATTTTATCACTTTTCGTGAAAATAATTGTCGTTGGCAATATCTCAGTATTTCTCCGAGAGTAGGAGCCTTACCCGCTTATAAAAAATGTTATATCAAAACGAGTCAAGACAGAATAAAAGAGTTGAGTTTGATAAATAATATCAGCTAGCTTCGGTTCTTTTGTATCAATAAAAGGGCACTATAACTTTGATCGTTATTTTTCAATGACCTCATCACCTGATAGTAAAATAGCAAACCACCGCCCTTCTTCTGAACTCTCAAGAGCTATCTTAATTATCATGGTTAATGGCACAGACAATAGCATACCAACGGTACCTAGCAACCAGCCCCAAAAGATCAAGGATAGAAAAATAACCAGCGTTGAAAGCCCTAATCCTCGTCCTAAATAACGAGGTTCAACTGCATTGCCCATTACTGTATTAATAATAAGATAACCAAGGCCAATGAAGCCAGCTGGCGCTATTCCTAATTGTAAAACAGCTAATGACATTGCTGGAACTGCTGCGATAATAGAACCAATATTAGGAATATAATTCAGTAAAAAAGCTAAAACCCCCCACAACAGAAAAAAATCTAAGCCAAATGCCCACAACATTAAAGACACTGTAAAACCTGTAGCAATGCTCACGACAGTTTTAATCGCAATATAGTGATTAACCGATGTTAAAAACTGATCAATTTGCTTCATACGACGGTCAGGATCATCAAGTGCAATATGTAATTTACTCGGCAAAGAGGGTGCTTCAAATAACATAAATATTACGGTGAGAATAATTAAAAATAAATTAGCCATAACACCACCTAAACCACTTAACATGGTCGCAGCTAGACCCATAGCTGCTGCAGGATCAAAATATTCGAATAAAAGATCTGTCGATATTATAATTTTATATTGTGCCAGTTTTGCTGTCAGCCAAGTAAATTGCTCCACTAGTTGAATTCTATATTCAGGGATTAATATCATTAATTGATTGAGTGATTTACTTACTAAGCCAGCAAGAGAGAGCGCTATTGAGACAAAAATAACGATGACAAAAATAACAGAAATAAAGCGAGGTATTTTAAATTGACTGGCTTTTTCAATGAGAGGATGACAAACAATGGCAATAAAGATAGACAATAAAAACGGTACTAATAAGTTAGTTGCCGTTTTTAATCCTGCTAAAACAATAAAGACACTAGCAACCATTAAAAGTATTTTTAATGCGCCATTACTATTAACTCTTATACCCATGAATAATCCTTTTGCGTATAGTTCGATACTAATTTTTGAACTATACGCTAAAAATGTGCCTAGGTTAATGTAAAAGTAATAAGATTACATTGTTCTACGGATTAGAGTAACACTGGAAAGTTGTAACAATCGCCAGCAGCTAAACAAACCAACAATGCCAACAAAACTAGCACCAACACCTACCCCTAAGAACCAGTAACTAAAATGAAAGCTTGCCGACATATCAAACACTTGTGTTTGTAAAAAGAAAACCGCAATTTCCATAGCGAAACTCGCCATTAAACCGGCAATGGCACCTAGGGCGACAAACTCAAACAAGACACTATTACGCAGCAAACTGCCCTTTGCACCTAATGTTCTTAATATTGCTAATTCTCGTTCACGTTCCTCCATACTCGCTTGAACTTGGGCTATGAGCACTAATGAACCCGCTATTACCACTAAGATCAGGATCAATTCGATAGCAATACTAACTTGTTCAATCACTTGGTAAAGTTGTTTTAAAATAGCACCAAAGTCCATCATAGTAATCGTAGGGAACTGTTTTAAGAAATCGGTGATGTTATTCTGAGCCTGTTCAGGTACCATCCATGCCGAAATATAAGTAGCCGGAAAGCCTTTCAACACAGATTCATTAAAGACCATAATAAAGTTAAGCTGACGGGACTGCCACTTGACCTCTCGAATACTAGTAACCGGCACAGTGAATTTTTTACCACCTAAATCAAAGGTTAACTCATCACCTAAGTCAATTGATAACCGCTCTGCAATGGTGCTTTCAACTGAGACTTGACCTTGTTGGTCATCAGTTTGCCACCACTGCCCTTCAAGTAACTTATTTTGGTAAGGAATTTCATTTCCCCAAGTTAATCCCAACTCTCGACCCATACCCTGACGAGGTTTATTTTCATCTGTTTTCTTGTTATCAGGCTTAGCTGATTTAAGCTCATCAGAATTTAACGATGTACTTGCGTTTCGGTTTACTAATAACTCACCATTTACCGCAGATAATCGACCTCGAAAGACCTGATAAGCCCCTTGGCTTTGAATATTATTTTCATTAACAAAACGATCAATTGCTCCCAGCTGATTTTCAGAAATATTCATTACATAATGATTAGGCGTATTTTCAGGAAACTGTTGCTGCCACTCTAATATTATTGAATTCTTCATTACCGTAATGAGTAAGAGTAATTTTATCGCTATGGTGAAACTGACAAGCTGCACGCTGTTTTCACTGGCTCGACGTTTTAAATTAGCTAATGCCAAATGCCATGACTTACCCGCCTGTGAACCAACTGAACGGCCAGCACTCATTAATCCCTGTCCAAAAGCCAACAAAATCCCAGAAACAACCATGCCCCCGATCAACAGTGAAAAACTCATGGTTAAATCTTGACTAAACATCATTAACAGGGCAAAAAGTGCAAGTATTGGTGGTAATTGATGAAGGCCAAAGCGTGGTTGTTTTTTGTTGCTAAAGCCTCGAATAACAGATAAAGGAGAGGTTTTAATTAAGTTTTTAATAGGCTCAATTGCAAAAGCAATCGCGCATAATAGCCCAGTAACGACGGCAATAATAAAAGGTTTGTAACCTAAATTTATATTCTCTAAAGATAAATAACTGTCAATGGCATTAGTCCCTAATAACAATAAACAATAACCAACAACTAAACCGATACTAATACTGATTAAACTCAAGAGAGACCAATGCAAATAATAAAGCTTTCGAATATGCGATAAACTTGCACCTAATGCTTTAAATACCGCAACCATTGGTTGGTGGCGTTGGCCATAACGACGACTGGCAACCGCAACAGCTACTGCAGCTAATACAATACCTAACATACTCGCAAGCGAGAGAAATTTTTCTGCAGTCGTTAAGGTGTTGGACAGTCTAGACTGTGCTTGTTTAGCGTCGTAAAAACGTTGCGTATCATTCAATTGAGGTTTTATCCAATCTTCAAATGACTTGATTTTCGCTACTTCTCCAGCAAACAAATATTTGTATGTTAACCGGCTACCTGGCTGAACTAATTGAGTTTTTTCTAAGTCAGTCATGTTTAAAATAATGGTTGGCCCAGCAATAAAGGCACGATATGACCTATCAGGAATGTCGGTGATAATACCTGCGATGCTAAATGAAGCGATCCCTATTTCAAGTAGGTCGCCAACTTTAATATTTAATCGACTTAAGACACTTGGCTCGACCCATACGCTGCCAGGATCCGGAGCATGTTCAACAAAAGACTCTTGTTGTTCAAGCGCTCTTTTAACTTTTAACTCTCCCCTTAAAGGATAAAGTTCAGAAATGATACTGAGTTCAGATAAAAGCATACTTTCACCAGCAAAAACCATTGATTCAGTTTCTACTTTTTTTGCCATTTTCAATCCATATTGCTGGCTTTTTTTAATAATCTCAGGGGAGGCAACTCGGCTAGTTCGTAAAACTCTATCCGCGGCAATATAAGTTGAACTATTGGTCAGTAATGCCTGTTTTATTTGTCCTGAGAAGCCAGATAATGAAAAAACAGTGGCAACAGCAAGCACAATAGCCAAACATATAATGGTTAACTCGCCAAGGCGAAACTCATGATGCAGTAAACGTAGAGATTGCTTCATCCACAAATTAGACTTAATACGCTCACCCTTCTCTGGAAAATTAGCTGACATATCTATCCCAATTGTTCGATGGTGGCAAGCTGTTCAGCCGCTTGTAATTGAGCTGTTTTTTCTGTCAATACCCCACCATCCATTTCAACTTGACGCTGACAGCGACGGGCAAGTTTATGATCATGGGTTACAAGCACTAAAGTTGTTCTTTGTTTTTGGTTTAATTCAAATAATAAATCAGCGATATGCTCGCCCGTCTTATTGTCTAAATTACCTGTTGGTTCATCTGCGAACAAGATGTCAGGGTCAGAAATAAAGGCTCTAGCAATAGCAACCCTTTGTTGTTCACCACCTGAGAGCTGTGAAGGATAATGATTGGCTCGCTCTGACAGGCCTACTTGTGCAAGAAGTGCTTTACCTCGTTGCTGAGCGTCGCTAAGATTTGCCAATTCTGCAGGTAACATCACGTTTTCTAGTGCGGTTAGACTATTAATCAACAAAAATTGTTGAAAAATAAAACCAACATGATTTGCTCTAACTTGACTACGCTGTTCCTCATTAAACTGGTGTAAAGCATGGTTTTTAAGATAAACTTCACCAGAGGTAGGTAAATCAAGACCAGCAAGCAAAGATAGTAAGGTTGTTTTTCCAGAGCCTGATGAGCCAACAATAGCGAGAGTTTCTCCTACGTTAACGTTTAACTCTAATGGTTGAAGTAATTCTAAAGTTTTATCTTCTAGTTGAACTGATTTAGTTAATGCATGTACTTTTAAAATATTTTGGGGATCTAACTTCATGAAAAAACGTCCAGTTTTGATTTTATTGTTGATAATATTAAGCAGTGTAGTCACTTTTCGAGCCGCTTGGGCAACTAACTCTATTCTACTACTAGGTGATAGTATAAGTGCAAGTTATGGAATGCAAAAAAATGAAGGATGGGTGCACTTATTAAATAAACAACTTAAACAACAAGGTGCTCCTTATTTCATTAATAATGCCAGCATCAGTGGTGAAACTACAGCAGGCGGTTTGTCTAGGATTGAGGGCTTATTAGCGACCGAGAAAATTGACCATTTAATTATTGAATTAGGGGGAAATGATGGCCTGAGAGGCTTCTCGCCTAAGTTAATAAAAAACAATTTGTTACAAACAATTAGCATTGCACAAGAAAAAAAAATAAAAGTGTCATTAATCAAAATTAAAATCACACCAAATTATGGCCCTCGTTACAATCGCATGTTCGAACAAGTTTTTATTGATGTCGCTAAAGAGACCAATATTAGGTTAATTCCATTTTTTATGGAAGAAATAATAATAAAACCTGAATTGATGCAAATCGATGGTATTCACCCCAATATAAAAGCCCAACCGCTAATTGCTAAGATTGTTGCTAAACAATTAGAACAACTCATTTTACCATAAATACAAAGGCTCATTATATGGAATTTATTTGGATACTTTTTGCTTTTTTTTGTGGCCTTGGTGCTAAAACTTGTCATTTACCACCGTCAATTGGCTATTTACTTGCCGGTTTTATTTTACATTTTTTGGGCTATCAAGCTAATGATAACTTGCAGGCTTTTGCAGATTTAGGCATTACATTAATGTTGTTCACTATTGGCTTAAAGTTTAATATTAAAGATTTATTTAAAACTGAAATTTGGTTTGGTAGTCTCGCCCATACCACTATTTGGTTAACGCTTACTTTAGTATTTATTAAATTATTGGTTGCAGCATCTATTGCTTCTTTTATAGATTTAGATTTCAATACCGCCGCACTAATTGCCTTTGCATTGAGTTTTTCAAGTACTGTATGTGTTGTTAAATTACTTGAGGAAAACGGAGAAATGCGCACTCGGCATGGAAAGCTATCGGTGGGCATATTAGTTATTCAAGATATCATTGCAGTGGCATTTTTAGTCATGGCTACCGGAAAAACCCCCTCAATATGGGCATTGGCATTATTGAGCTTATTTATTTTAAAACCTTTAATTAATAAAGTTATTAGCCACGCAGGACACGGTGAATTAATTCCCCTAATGGGCTTCTTTCTTGCTTTAGGTAGTTATGAGTTGTTTGAATTCGTTGGAATAAAAGGAGATTTAGGGGCGCTATTAATCGGCATGTTTTTGGCTTCTCATACTAAAGCGAGTGAAATAAATAAATCATTAATGAGTTTTAAAGATCTGTTTTTAATTGGCTTTTTCTTATCTATCGGTTTTACCGCCCTTCCCAATTGGCAGATGTTAGGCGTCTCCGCATTATTAACCTTATTGCTTCCCATTAAATTTATTTTATTCTTCGCTCTGTTTAGTTCATTAAAACTACGTTGTCGTACTGCATATTTAAGTGCATTAGTCTTAAGTAACTTTAGTGAATTCGGGTTAATTGTAGCGGCTTTAAGTGTAAAGTCAGGTTGGTTGAGTAATCAATGGTTAGTGATATTAGCACTCAGTGTTTCACTCTCTTTTATACTTACTAATGTAGTTTATCGTTATGCTCATCAAATTTTCACGACTAATAACTATTTTTTCAAAAAATTTGAACGCCATACTATTTTAGCTGAAGATAAATTTGAGCAGCCTTGTCATGCCAGTATTATGGTAATTGGCATGGGTAGAGTTGGTATGGGAGCTTATCATGCTTTGAATGCCCATCTGGATAAAAAAGTCTGGGGTATTGACGCTGATAGAGATAAAACGATCTGGTTAAAAAGTCAACACATTAATGCTTATTATGGTGATGCTGACGATGCTTATTTTTGGGAAAGCATCGACTTAACAAAATTAGAATTGGTATTGATTGCACTACCTTCAGCGAAAGACAGTATCAGTATATCAGAACAGTTACATGCCGCTAATTACCAAGGGAAAATAGCGGCTATTGCCCGTTATGATGATGAAAGAGAGTTACTACAAAAATCAGGTATAGATAAAGTATTTAACTTTTATAATGAGGCGGGTGTGGGGTTTGCTGATGAGAGTATAGCAATGATTTCAGTAGATAAGCTTAATTAAACCACCGCCTAGTTATGTCTATCATCATTTTGTTTATAACCATATAAAATCAAATATTTACTTCCCTATAAATAAAAAAAACCGACATAAGTCGGTTCTTTTTATTACACTACATCACTTTAATAAACTAACCTTAACGGCTAATTAAAATAGGTGGCATCCCTAAGGGGATTCGAACCCCTGTTACCGCCGTGAAAGGGCGGTGTCCTAGGCCTCTAGACGATAGGGACACTATGCATGTGTATCGACGGTTATGTTATAACCAATCAATACTTCACAAAAGCATCAGAGCAAGTTAACTTGCTTTTTTCAACCCTAACATACGTTAACGTTAAAGGAGATAACATGACCTAGCTGCTATACCCTGTACCTCTTTTGCTATTAAAATAGCGAATGAGTGGCATCCCTAAGGGGAT
>Ga0307488_10001441_pt1 | contig 19824 bp, 17 predicted proteins | sample SB02metaG_FD_202248 | JGI IMG/M metagenome (GOLD analysis project Ga0307488, IMG submission 202248) | Sea-ice brine microbial communities from Beaufort Sea near Barrow, Alaska, United States - SB 0.2 | ecosystem: Environmental > Aquatic > Marine > Coastal | place: USA: Alaska | collected... | reverse complement strand
CTGCTGATATAACCTAACTCAGGTAAGTTACTGATGATGGACGCAGAGGCTATTTTACCAATGCCTTTCATACTTTGCAGGATGATGTTTTTAGCTTGATAGTCTGGACAACTTTCAATGAGTGCGACGATTTTCTTTTCAATCTTATCTATCTGATTTTTGAACACGGTTAAGACAGGTTTTATGGTCATCGCTAGATGTTGAGGCAATATCTGCATTCTGTTTTCTCCATGGTCTGCATTACAAGGAGCTGATTCCGTCTAGCGACTAAGTCGCTCATAGACTGCATGATGTCGGGCTTTAATGCTGACAAATTAGGTTTAATCGCTTCGGCATAATGAGCTATCAACTGCGCATCAAGCTTGTCGGTTTTAGCACGTTGCCCAATAGCACCTGCAAAGCGTTTAATGTGGATGGGATTAGCAATTACGAAGGGTAAATTGGCACTTGCACAGGCGATGATAAAAGGCATTTCTAAGCGCCCAGTAGCCTCAATCACGATACGTTCTGGTTGATGTTTTTTAATTAATCTTATGGCTTCTTTAATACTTTTTTCATCATTGGTGACGGTGAAGTAAATATCCAGAGGGCGAATGTAAATGTCGAGTTGGAATTTACTCGTATCAACACCGACGTTAATGCTTTGATTCATTTTAGTATTCATAATAAGCTAACTCTTGCTTGCATAATGCGGGTCGGTATCCGAGTTATCGAGACCCAGTAGACTATTCGAGTGTTGTGCTTGGAGTCTTTTGTCGTGTTCATTCTTGTTATCGGTCTCTCAACTGAGGAGCCATCAATCAATCGAACTACGACAAAAGAAAGCTTTAGTTGCTGCTAAAGCCTGGGTCTCATTTTACCCCAACCTGATTAGAAACAGGATGGTTTACATGAGCCATTATCCAATCAAGCCAATCAAGCCGGACTAAAAACAGTTTGCTGTTTTCGTTCCTCAACATTTTAGCAAACAATTTTTAGCCCCTTACCGGGGCTTTATAAATAAAAATAATTTTCGGATATGAAAAGTAATATTGGTATTTTAATCAGTACACTTATTTTTAGTGGATGTGCATCAACAACAATGGAAGATGAGTATTCGGACTTATCAGTTACTGATAATGAAATAGAATCTTCGAAATGGAGCCAGTTAAATCGATTATCCCGCTAGATATCCAATAAAGGCTGCGCGGAAGTCTATTGAAGGCTGTGCAACGATTGAATATGTCGTAACACCACAAAATGAAATTAAAGACGTAAGGATAATAGTATCAACAAAAAAATATTTTGCTGAAACTGCTGAAGACGTAATTAAAGCTGGAACTGGTCGGAATTACCGAAAAATATCATCAATCAACCAATAAAAACTCAAACTCGATTTGATTTTTGTTTAGATAAAAACCTAATCAACCTTGCGAATTGATTACACCTAAATATTCTTGCCTAAGTGAGGACATAATATATTCCGCAGGTAGTGTTATAAAAAGAGTATGTGTACATGAGTATTTATAACAAACGCATCAAATCTGACTCCGCAAGCTGGCCGGTTTTTGTAAAATACAGCGCAAAAAGCGTCCAACTTGCTCCGTTGTTTATGCGAAGCGTTATACGTATTGTACCTTTGATGCTTTAGTAAATCTTATGAAGGATTAGATTATTAGAATATTGGAATACAGAAATACTGCATTGGTTTTAGATGTATTGGCAAGTTATGTAAAGTCTGGCTATGGCATTATTCCTTTATCAAACGAGACTCAAATCCTGATTAATTTTGTCAATTGAATAATGAATCAAAATACGTGTTCAACCTGTTTAGAGAGTATAAAGGCTCATTAGTTGAAATGTTACGGGCCTTAGATAAAATAAAACGGAAATCGAAACTATGGGATTTTATGTTGTGGCATTTATCTCTTTTATGTTTGGATATAACATAGGCGGCGTATAACAAGTGCATCATGGTGGGAATTTCATTCGCTGGAAAACGCTTTAAAATCACCACATGTTAAGTGTTAAATACGGTGTCGGCTAGTGCATTTTTTGAAGAAATACTAATAATAAGGAGCACCCATGAGTAATAGTATTGATCCCACCCGACAACAATTCGATATGTTTAAAAACTTACCCAGAGATACGCCCATTATGATGTTGAACCTGATTCGTTTACGCGATGAGGCTCAATATCCCGATGGTCGAAATGCCAGTGGAGTCCAGGCCTATAAAAGTTATGGCGAAGAAAGTGGCCCAATTTTTAAGCGTGTCGGCGGTGAAATTATTTGGCGTGGCGAGCCGGAGTGCTTGGTCATCGGCCCCTTGGAAGAGGCATGGGATATTGCCTTTATTGCACGTTACCCTAATACCTGCGATTTTTTGGACATGATCACTGACGCGGTTTATAAGCAAGCGGTAGTTCATCGTCAGGCAGCCGTTCTCGATAGTCGTTTGATTCGTTTGGGTGAAGCGATAGAGGGAAGTGGGTTTGCTGGGTGAGTAAAGTATGCTGTATAACGAGATCAAGATTTAACAAGTACGGGATCGCGACCGCTAAATGCGTGGCTTTGCCGCAACGCGGAGAATTCCACAGGCGTTATGTGACTTGGGTCTTATATGTCTTGGGGAATATTAATTTAAATCGACTTTTAGACGAATGTTAGATTTCAGTGCCTATTAATGAGATAGATACAATTCATAACTGACTAAACAATGCCTATAAACCCTTTAGCAGTTCTTGAGCGCTAATTCTATTTTGTCTATAATAGCGCACTTTTATTTAATTCAGGTCAACATTATGAACGATACTAAAACGCCGCCCGCCTTACCGGATCGCCTTTCGAGCAATTCTCGAAGCCCACATTATGTGGAAGAAATTTTCGAGCACAACGTTGGTATCCTATTTAATGGCAAAGAGCGGACCAATGTTGAAGAATATTGTATCAGTGAAGGTTGGGTAAAAATCCCTTCTCCCAAAGCTTTGGATCGTCGAGGACAACCGCTGCTGGTTACTCTAAAAGGAACGGTTGAGGCCTTTTATAGTTAGTCATTTCACACTACGCGGGGGGGAGAGACCTATAAGTGAACCCACAAGAATTAAAATAGTTGATAAGTGTGAATGCCCGCTAATTTTAGCCAATATTTAGACTTATCGCATGTCTTCCCCCGTAAAGAACTCCTTTTATTTGGTTTCTTATTCTGTCAGTAGTTTTTTCTTAACCAGCGACCATTATAGATATTGTCGAATAACACTTAATTTTTGATTGGATTATAATGGAGGCCTAATTTGCTGGATTAGTTATGGTGAGTTCAGCCATCAGAAGTTAAAAACGATTGGTGAAAACTCTAATTATTTGGCGAAAATCGCTGACCCCCAATTACGCTATTAATACCATCCTATTGATAATACTGAACTTTAATCTTGGAACAGTTTTTGCTCTTTATATTCGGTTCAATTAGATTTTAACAAATGTTGGTTTAAATGGGGTATTAAAATGTTTGCTTTCTTATGTGGTATCGTCTTTTTTTTCTTTTGGATAATTCCCATTCTCGCTATCGGCGTTTCTGATCGTACTAGCGGAGGTGAAAAACTGGCATGGATCCTAGCCGTAATCTTTGTGTCTTGGTTTGCATGGATTTTTTACCTGTTATTAGCGCCTTTGAAATCCCGCCGTTACAGTGGCTAAAAAACAGTTCATAGGGTTCATAGGGTTCATAGGGCTGAGTAGGTGAATTTTATTCTGCAAGTGGTGTTGTGCTTACAAAGAAGAGATTGATGCTCTTTGAAAAAATCATGTTTGCTTGTATTAGTCTGTTTATCAATGTCATCACTCTCTAGTGACATACCTTTGGTGGAAAGAATGAGAGCAATTCAGACAGAGCGTTTTGAATCTTTTAATAACTGCCAAAATCCTAAATAGTTGAGTATACATGCTAGTTATTTCTCTGCTTATGTGGCGTTTTATCATGATAATGGCGTTTAAACCCGGGATTATGACTCGCTGATTTCAAATACTCAAAAAATGCATGTGGTAATGATATTAGTAAGCTTGTTCCTTAAAAGTCCACCCGATTGAAGAGTTTGGCGTAATACAAATAATAATTGGTAATTTACCCGAGTGTTAAGTAACGGGCATCGTGAAAATAAATAATACACTTTATAACAAGGTAAATAATAGAGACAGCAACGGCATGCTTTGCTTGGTACTTTCACGTTTTAGCTGGCTACTTCTATCAAGATATAGCCTCACGGTTTTATAAAAATCCGACGTTACACTGAATTTTATTTTCCTTCAGAATATGACTAGAATCGAATAGATATTTTCAATTTTGCAAATTTCGCCTTTTTAATTAAAGCAAAGGTTAAATCTTTATGCATGTAAAAATGGCGTTTCCCGAGGTCTTTTCATAAGAAATAAGTTTTTCATAATCATGCTCAAAGACATGGACATCAAAGTAAGGTTTCAATAAATCTATTAACTCATCAAAACTGAACGCAACCATTTGATGTTCGTCATTCCATACTTGGGTTGCTTCAGTGTTTGTTTTTTCAATGCTGAGTTTAAGCGACTGTTTATCGCCATTGCCACAGTAATGCCAACCAGAGCTAAAAGTGAACAAACTGTCGTCTTGTTTAGCGGTGTGTTTTACAAATAGTTTATTGTTGATTTTTGTTTTATCGACCACATTAAAACAGAAAATACCATCCACTTTTAACGCTTGATGAACACTTGCGATACACTCCTTTAATTTCTCGATGCCATCGTTGTAATGTATCGAGTACAAGAAACAAGTGATTAAATCAAATGGCTCAGCCACATTAAATTCACTCATATTTTGCAAAGAAAAATGTGCTTCTGGACAACGAAAGGTGGCTATATCTAGCATCGGTTGATTAATATCAAGACCACAGCTGTGATAACCTAAATCAATAAAATGGCGGACATGCGGACCCGTTCCACAGCCTAAATCAAGATAAGTATTGCCGTCGTTACCAAAGAGTTGGTGTAATCTGTAAATACAGTTACTTTGAGTTTGGTAGTCGATATCAACACACATTAAATCGTAATAGGCTGAAAGATCGGTATACAGTGTGTTCGCGGACATATTTGCCTAGTAGTTTTATCTGAAATTTTGTGGGGCCGCATAGTAAACTAAGTTGTAAACCTTGCGAAGTAGAAAAATTATATACAGAGGCCTCATCAATACTTTACGTTAGCAAACCCTCACTTGGCTTGAGTGTAATGCCTGACGAATGGTCATTTCGGTTTCATCATCAGCCAAATACTCTTTGTTTCGACTAACAAAATAGGTTTTGATATGGATATAGACATTACTCTGCTTGAAGGGCAAAAAAGACAGGAAAATTTTGGTAAGCACCAGATCATCAGTGATCAGAGTGTATCGGCAGGTGGGGATGAGTCACATCCAGAACCATTTGATTATTTTGCTGCGAGCATGCCTTTATGCGCCGTTTTTTATATTCGCAAGTTTTGTGATTCAAGAAGCATCAGTACAGAAGGGATCAAACTTGCTAAAGAAAACTCGAACAATGGCGAAGATAAATATCACAGGCGCTTTGCTATTTCGGTGACATTGCCCGAAGGGTTTCCTGATAAGTACAAAAAAGTATTACTTGCTGCAGCTAATACGTGCAAGGTAAAAAAAGTCATACAAGCCATGCCAGAATTCGATATTTATATTACTGACTAGTGCACTTTAATGATTTTGGGAGCCAGTCAGTCGAGTGTATTTAATAAAATTGCCAGGGTCACTTTAGCTTTAAACTTACAGTCCGTATGAATACTTCAGTAACGTCAGCACAATTGTTGAGTAACAAATCGATATTGGCAGTCCAAACTTAATAAAGTGTTTAAATTTATAGTTACTGGCGCTGAAGACCAATAGATTGGTTTGGTAGCCATAGGGTGAGATAAAGCTAGCGCTAGCGGCAAAAGCGACTGCCAGTGCAAATGGCATAACTGGAACACCTAGGGTTTGAACGAGTCCATAGGCTAGCGGGAACATTAGCGCTGCGGCTGCGTTGTTGGTGACCAGCTCGGTCAGTATTAGAGTGAGAAGGTACACCATCACAAGTGCCCATATCGGGCTGACACTGGTGGCCCAAGGGCCAATTAATTGCATAATCTGTTCTATGAGACCTGATTTTTCAAGGGCGGTGGCAAGGCTCAGTGCGCCAACGATCACCACGATTAAATTTAGGGGGATATTGCGCTTAATTTCGTTATTGCTGGTTACTCTCGCTATTACTAAAATGGCGATAAAAAATAGTAAGCCTGTCGCTAAATTTAATACTGAAGTCGCTGCCAAGGCAACAGTGAATAAAAAGCCTCCTAGCGTTATCCAATCCTGAGTGCGACTCAGTTTAGTTTCCATCTTTTTTTCAGACAGAATAAAAAAGTTTTTGGTGAGGTTATGCCTTTGCATAAAGTCTGGGCCTGTAGCGAGCAACAAAAAGTCACCTGATTGCAGCTTTATTTCGCCCAGTTTGCCAGATAATGATTCTCCGTCGCGTCTTATCGCCACTACTGCCGCATCAAATAATGCCCTAAAGCCTAACGCCTTTAAGGTTTGACCGATAATTTGTGCGCGATTAGAAATGATCACTTCTGTGAGGTTTTCACGCTCTAAACCGTTAGACTCAGCAAAGAGTTTTAAGCCTTTAATATGGTCTAAGTTGCCGACATGTTGAATATTGCCAGAAAATATTAATTTGTCGCCAGACTGAATTACAACATCAGGCGTAACGGGGCTGATTAGTTTTCCACCTCTCGCTATTTCAATCAAAAACAACTCGGGTAAATTTCTTAGGTGATTTTCTTCGACACTCTTACCAATTAACTCACAGTCTTCATCTACGTCAGCTTCAATAAAATAGCTATTATATTCAGAACTTTTATTGGCGATTTCTGGTAGTAGTGGCGTCATCAAAAACATCAACAAACCGCAACTCAAACCTGCTACCAAACCATACAGTGTGAAATCCCAAAAATTGAAACCCGGATGACCATGTTCAATTAAGAAACTATTAACAATTAAGTTGGTAGAGGTACCAATCAGGGTCACGGTACCGCCCAAAATAGCCGAATACGACAGTGGGATCAGTAGTCGAGAGGCGTGGTGATATTGGTTTTGTTTCACCGGACCAATTAAACTTGCCACTATGGCGGTATTATTTAAAAGTGCAGAAGAGAAAAAGGTCAAACCAAATAGACGCCAGTAACTGGCATTAAAGCTTGCTGTGACTAACGTTCTACCTAAACGTTTGATTAATGATGTTTTATCTACTGCTGAACTGACGAGTAGTAGTAACACTAGAGTGATTAAACCTTGATTGGTGAAGTTATTAATAACGTCACCAATCACTAGCTGTTGAGTAACGATCAAGGCTAACAGTGAAGCTGCAAAGATCGAAGACGGGCGCTCGTTGGTGGTAACAAGCGCCAATATAGTACCGGCAAAAATGGCTAATACCAGATACTGATTCATATCCATATTGTCTTATTCTTTTTAAGTGTGACTACGGATTACAGTTTTCTGATATCGGTCGCATTCCAATGAGGGAAATGTTTTCTGACTAAGTCATTAAATTCTAATTCAAATTCAGAAAACTGACCTGCACTCGTATCTTCTGCAACGTCGATGATCATACCCGCACCCACTGTTCCATTCGTGACTCTATCAATAATGATAAAAGCACCTGTAGTGCGATTTTTGGTATAAGGGTCACATGCAACAGGCTGAGTGAGTTTGATTTTACCCACGGCAATTTCATTTAACGCCAGACGCACCGTATTCTTATGTTCCATAGAGTTTACATCAATTTGATATTCCACTTCGGTGACACTGCCGGGTACAAATTTTGTCGCAAACTTAAAACCATATTGCTTATTAGGCATCATCGGCTCTTCATCCATCCACACTAAATTTGTTCTATAAGTGTTGCTGTGTAGAGGCAGGTTGTCGCTTTTGACTATCATGTCGCCACGAGAAATATCAATTTCGTCTTCGAGTGTGATGGTTGTGGTAAGAGGGGCATAAACTCTATCCTGCTCACCTTCAAAATTAACCAGCGCTTTCACTCTAGATTGCTTACCTGAGGGCAGGGCAGTGATACGGTCGCCGGGTTTTATCTGACCAGACACTACTGTACCTGCAAAACCCCTGAAGTTTAGATTCGGGCGGTTAACGTATTGCACGGGAAAACGGAAGTCATCAGCATTGATATCGTCATTAATTTCGACTTGCTCTAACATGGTCATCAACGTTTCACCTTGGTACCATGGGGTGTTTTCGCTGACGTTAACCACATTATCACCATCTAAAGCCGACAAAGGAATAAACTGAATGTCAGGGATCTCTAGCTGTTTAGAGAACTGCAGGTAGTCTGCTTTGATTTCTTCATAAACTGTTTCGCTGTAGTCTTTTAAGTCCATTTTGTTCACGGCCACAATAACGTGTTTGATGCCTAACAAAGAAACTAAGAATGAGTGGCGACGGGTTTGAGTTTTCACGCCTGCGCGAGCATCAATCAGGATAATTGCCACATCACAATTAGAAGCGCCTGTCACCATGTTGCGGGTGTACTGCTCATGCCCTGGGGTATCTGCAATGATAAATTTACGTTTATCGGTCGAGTAATAGCGGTATGCCACATCGATGGTAATGCCTTGCTCGCGTTCAGATTGCAAACCATCAACCAATAGGGCTAAATCAACCTTGTCTCCAGTTGTACCCATTTTTTTGCTGTCTTTGGTGATAGCGGCAAGTTGATCTTCAAAAATCATTTTGGAGTCATGTAACAAACGACCAATTAAGGTGCTTTTACCATCATCAACACTGCCGCAAGTTAAAAAGCGCAGCATGTCTTTCTTTTCATGTTGGTCTAGATAGCCCAATATATCGGACTGTAATAATGTATTTTCGCTATTCATAATTAGCAACTCACCAAGAAATAAGGATTTAAAACGGAATCTTTTTGATTGTATCTAAGAGGCTCAGCATCTGATTTTAGTGCATCAGTTGCATCTTCAATTATGGTGACCTTACCGCCAGCTGCTTCGACAACAGCTTGCGCAGCGCCAGTATCCCATTCACAGGTCGGGCCTAAGCGCGGATAAAGATGCGCTGCACCTTCTGCAACTAGGCATAACTTAAGGGAACTGCCCATAGCGACCAACTCAGTCTCACCTTCTAAAGAGTCTAACAAGGCTTGTATCTCTGGGCTTTGATGAGAACGGCTGCCGACTATCTTCCAGGTTTCGCCTTTGGTCCACGCTTTGGGAGAAATCTCGGTTTTGACACCTGCGGTTATTTTATAAGCACCTTGGCCTAAAACACCGACATAGGTTTGTTTCAAAACCGGCGCATAGACCACACCAAATATCGGTACACCGTCTTTAATTAGTGCAATATTCACCGTAAATTCACCGTTTTTCTTAATGAACTCTTTGGTGCCATCAAGAGGGTCAACTAACCAATAGGTGTCCCAACTGCTGCGTTCTTGCCAAGAAATATCGGCAGACTCTTCAGACAGAATAGGAAAATCTGATACTTTACTTAAGCCTTCAACAATGCATTTGTGCGCGGCTAAATCAGCCTCAGTTAACGGGCTTTTATCTGATTTTTCATAGATGGTAAAATCGTTTTGATAGATATCCATGATTTTGTCACCGGCAAGGTGACTTATATCGATGATATTTTGAATAAGTGGTTGCTCTAACATTAAGCCACAATCCCTTTTTGTTTAAGTAAATCAAAAAGTTGTTCGGCAGATTGTTCGGCGGTTTGCCCAGAAAACGCTAAGGTTATTTCTGCGTTCTCAGGTGCTTCGTAAGGTGAATCGATACCGGTAAAGTCTTTAATGTCACCTTGTCGGGCTTTTTGGTATAGGCCTTTAGGATCACGTTTTTCACATTCTTCTATTGGCGTATCAACAAATATTTCGACAAATTCACCATCAGCTAATAAACGACGGCAAAAGTCTCTTTCAGTTCTGAACGGCGATATAAAAGCGGTCAGGACGATGATGCCTGCATCCACAAAAAGCCTAGACACTTCACCAATACGTCTGATGTTTTCGACTCTGTCTTTATCACTGAAGGTCAAATCCCCACATAAGCCATGACGTACATTATCGCCATCTAGCAAATAGGTATGTTTGCCATGTTCAGCTAATTTTTTTTCTAATAAATTAGCCACCGTGGATTTACCTGAACCACTCAAGCCTGTTAGCCATAAGACACAGGATTTCTGTTTTTTTGCTTGTGCTCTGCGAGCCTTATCAACATCATGCTGATGCCACACTATGTTATTCGCCATTAGAAATATCCTTCCATTTTTTTCTTCTCCATTGAACCTGAAGAATCATGGTCAATCACACGCCCTTGACGCTCAGACGTTTTGGTAAGCAACATCTCTTGAATCACTTCTGGCAAGGTTGCGGCAGTAGACTCAACAGCACCTGTAAGAGGATAACAACCTAGAGTCCTAAAACGTACTGAACGCATTTCAGGGGTCTCACCTTCTTCCATTGGCATACGATCATCGTCAACCATAAAGAACACACCGTCGCGTTTAACTACTGGACGAGGTTTTGCCAAGTATAATGAAGGGATTTCAATGTTTTCCATGTAGATATATTGCCATATATCTAGCTCAGTCCAGTTGGACATAGGGAATACCCGAATACTTTCGCCTTTATTAATTTGTGCGTTGTAAATGTTCCATAATTCTGGACGCTGGTTTTTAGGATCCCATCTGTGGTTTTCGTCACGAAATGAATAAACACGCTCTTTGGCCCGAGATTTTTCTTCATCGCGCCTTGCGCCACCAAACGCAGCATCAAACTTGTAGTAATTCAATGCTTGTTTTAAGCTTTGAGTTTTCATTATATCGGTATGTTTAGAGCTACCATGGCTGAATGGACCCACATTCATCTTCACGCCTTCCGGATTGATATGTACCAGTAGGTTGAGATCATGCTTTTTAGCTATTTCGTCACGAAATGCAATCATTTCTTGAAATTTCCAGGTGGTATCTACATGCAGCAATGGAAAAGGGATTTTGCCTGGAGCAAAGGCTTTTCGAGCTAGGTGTAATAACACTGAAGAATCTTTACCCACAGAATACAGCATCACTGGATTGTCGAATTCAGCCGCCACTTCCCGGAAAATATGAATACTTTCCGCTTCGAGTTGCTTTAAATGGGTCACAGTAGGGATTGAGTTAGACATGGATTTCTCACGCAAATTTGGTTGTTTATATTAAATAAATCTAAGCATAGAACAATAACAAAATTCGACTCTAAATTATATTCTTATTTGTACTATCACAGCACGATTTAAACTGGCGTTAATTCAGGAATAAATGGCTGTGATAGTCTCAATGTTTAATCTAGTTGATCTAGGGTGTGCTGCACTTTATCGAAGGTATCCGTGACCAGTTTATCATCTTGCTTACCTAACAAGCTGAAAGTGATGATGGTCAAACTACATACAATAAATCCAGGGACTATTTCATACAGCCAGTCACTTAAGGCCATACCATTGATGGTTAGCGGTGCATAAATCCAGATTAAAACGGTAATCGCACCAGACAACATGCCTAAAATAGCAGATAAGCGTGTCATTTTTTTCCAGAATAAACTAATTAATACAACTGGACCAAAGGCCGCTCCAAAACCAGCCCAAGCATTGCTGACTAAGTTTAATATAGTGCTGTCTCGATCATAAGCGAGGTAAATAGAAACCAAAGCAACTAATGCAACTGAGACTCTGCCTGCGGTGATCAACTCTTTTTGGCTAGCTTCTTTACGAAGAAATGCTTGATAGAAATCTCCTGTTAACGAGCTTGATGTGACTAATAATTGTGAAGAAATAGTACTCATAATAGCAGCCAAGATCGCTCCCAATAAGAAGCCACTTATTAATGGATGAAACAGTATTTGTGACAGGTAAATAAAGATGGTCTCTGGATCTTGCATGTTACCTTGAGTTTTAGTGACATAAGCAAGGCCGAGTATGCCTGTCGCCAGTGAACCCACAATAGATACTACCATCCAACTAATACCTATTTTTCGTGCTGTTTTGATGTCTTTTACAGAGCGGATCGCCATAAAACGTACGATAATATGTGGCTGACCAAAATAGCCCAAGCCCCAAGACAGCAAGGATATTATGCCTACCACTGACATTGCTTGACCAGTGGAAGCATCGAGAAATAGATTCAAAAAATCAGCATCATATGTAGCTAGTTGCGTTGCTGCACCGCTGAACCCTCCAAGATCAAAAAGCACTACAACTGGCACTAATACTAAGGACACAAACATAATACAGCCTTGCACAAAGTCGGTAATACTCACGGCCATAAATCCGCCGAGCAAGGTATAGGCAACCACAACACCGGCAGTTACATACAAGCCCATTTCATAACTTAAACCAAATGAAGACTCAAATAATTTGCCTCCAGCGACGACGCCAGATGAAGTATACAAAGTGAAAAAAATCACAATTACAACAGAAGAAATTAGCCTTAAACTATGGCTATTGTCATTGAAGCGGTTTGCAAAATAATCAGGAATAGTCAGAGCATTTTTCGCGAGCTCGGTATATACCCTGAGTCGCGGTGCAACCCATAAATAATTTAGATAAGCACCAATCACTAAGCCTACGGCAATCCATGCACTGGAAATACCAGACACATACATTGCGCCAGGCAAGCCCATTAACATCCAGCCACTCATGTCTGATGCGCCAGCAGACAACGCAGTGACTTTGGGGCTTAAACTTCGACCACCCAACATATAACCTTCAACGTCAGTACTAGATTGCTTGAACGAATATAAACCAATGCCAAGCATGACCAAAAAATACAGGCCAAGAGATACGTATGTGTAAGGTTCCATTGAGCTTCCTTTAAAGTGACTTAGGGATAAGTATTAGTTACATTTATGTTATCATACGCTGACACTGGAAGACTAATTAGCTACTAATAACATGTGGTTTTATGTATCGCAAAACCTTTAAAGAACTGAGTAAAGATGAACTATATGCCTTGGCGACACTGCGTCAGCAGGTATTTATTGTCGAACAAAATAGTATTTATTCTGACCTTGATGGCTATGATCAAATGGCAATACATTATTTAGATTTTGATCATCAAGATAACTTAATCGCTTATGCTCGATATAGAAAAATCTCACGACTCGATGAAGTGAAGATTGAACGTGTGGTGTTGGCTGTGCAGTTTAGGGGAGTGGGACAGGGTAAGTCTTTGATTATCACTATGCTAACGGATATTCAGGGTGAATATCCGTTAGCGAAAATTACTTTGTCTTCACAGATTGATGCCAGTGAGTTTTATCAACGGTTAGGATTTGTTGAATTTGGTGAGGCGTATGATGATGGGGGGATCATGCATGTTGGGATGGTTTACCAAGGTAGGTGAATTGTTAACGTTTAGCAGGCACTGCCTTTATAAGTTGATCATTCGTTAATACTACTTTTCCTCAATAAATAGAACATTCACACCAAACTCTTTTACCACCTGATATTGAATACCCACAAGAAACAATTTAGACGCATGTTAGATTTTTTAGACTTTACGATTCATACGACTTTTTTCTAATAAAATTAATATTAGGGCTCATTGCGGTGTTAATAATTTTGTTTTATTTTGTGTATCTCGGTCCATTTTTATGCCCACATTTCAGTCAAGGATAAACAATGCTGTTACGACGAATAATCACACACGTAAAGGACCAAAATTGGTTCGCTGTTGTTCTGGATTTCGTAATTGTAGTTTTGGGTATACTGATTGCTTTTCAAATCACAAATTGGGCTGACAATGCGCGCGAACAAAACAACCTTGCTGAAGCTGAAATAATCTTAAAGGAAGACTTGTTGTCTAATTATTTTGTTTCTTATGAACGGTTAGCGCTGTCAGAGTGCCGTATATCTTCCTTAAAGAATTTGGGCGACAAACTGCTAGAACAAAGCGGCGAATGGCAAGGCTTGCCGCAAAGCAATCCAGAGCTTATAAAAGGGCATGGTTTAGTCCCTATATTGTTTACTTCTAACTCTACTACCTGGGGCTCTCGTATTTGGGATGCTGAGTTAGCGCGCGGAACATTTGATACAATGGACAACCGTCGTTTGCTGTCTATGGGGCATATTTTTAGGTTAGCTCGTTATGCAGTAGACGTTCAAGGGGATATTATAAAGGCAGAGGGACGACTAAAGATTCTTGGAAATACAATAGCCTTATCGCAAACAGATCGCTTAAGGTATTATGAGCTTGTTTCAGAAATTGATACGAACAGTCGAAACCTTGAACGTATTACTCAAAGTATCATTACAAATATTGAACTCATGGGATTAGAACTTGCAGATGGGCATTACAAAATATTTAGCAAAAATGTCGAAGAAAATATTAACAGACTCAAATACTTGCATGGTAAATGCGTAAAGCCTTTTAGTCCACCTCCATTTGATATTGCAGATTAAAATTTTTGGAAAAGTATAAAAAATCATTGTGAGCGTTCAGCGAGTGCTAAATGTAGATCCGCTTCTGGCACAAACTTCTCCTCCAGGTTTAACGCTCAACTGTGTGCTTTTAGTCTCATAGCTGACCGTCACCCGACTTCATATTAATGGCAGAAAATGGCACATAGCTGATAAAATACATATTCGAAATTACGGCTAATGACACCTAGCTCCCTGTCAGAATATATTTTAAATTCTTGAATAACTGTCTATCTCTAAGCAGAAAACTGAATTTTCCGTTGAAGTTGCTCTTTCATTTTATTGATATTAGCTCCTTCTTCTCCCACTACAATAATACTCGCTCGTTTCAAATCTATAGCCTGACTGTTGTATCTTGGATCATGAGATGAACCCTCTGCAAGATAAGCGTCATCATGAGGCACAATAAACACTGATACCTTGCCACTCTCCCCTCCAACTACCATATGCAGGCTTCTGACATTTTCGAAATCACAAAAGTTTGCGTAATAGACTCGCCCAATGTCTTCTGAAAATTCACCACCAAATTTTGCTAATTTTGCATTAACCTGTTGAAGAGATACATTTTCTTGAGCGTCCAGTGCATAGCCACCTTCGTAATGTACATGGGCAATAGCTTGTTTTGATAAATCCAATAAATTACTTTGTTGCCACATGGTAAAACTCACACCCACCACAAAAGCAACCGACGCTGCCATAGCTAGATGTATACGATGCCGTGTTTTATTAGACTTATGGGATTGCATCGTTTGACGCATAATCAGTTTGTGCACCAAGTCATCAGGCACTTTTACCTGACTGGCATTCTGCATTTTTTTATCGAGTTGCTTAAGTTCCTTGTAGAACTCTTGTTTTTTTGGGTCGTCGGCAATGGCAGCTAATACCCCATCATCTGTACAATTGGGATCTGCATATAAGGTGCGACGAAACTCTAATTCATCCATTTGCACGCCCCCTGTTGTCATTGGTTTTGTCTAACGCTTCTTTAACTTGATTACGTGCTCTAAATAATCGTGTCATAACGGTATTTTTGTTTAAATTAAGCTGTTGGGCAATTTCATCACCGCTATAGCCAAATATTATCTGTAACATCAGTGGTTCTCTGTACTCTTCACTTAACGACGCCATAATGGCGCGTAGTTCTCTATGTTCAATTTCAACTTCATTAGACAGTTGGTCATCGATGACGGACACATCATCTATATCGACTAAATCAAATCTTTTACGTTCAAAACGCCGAGCATTTTCTCGGCGCAATATGGTAATTAACCAAGACTTCGCTGCTCTTTCATCTTTGAGAGAATCCAGAGATTTCCAAGCACGAAGAAAAGTCTCCTGTACTATATCCTCTGCTACTGTTTTGTTTTTCACAAGCCAGCATGCATAACGGAATATGTCAGTATGAAGCGCTAGCACTAACACTTCATAACGTTTTTGTTTATTTGCCATGTCACTAGAGACCGAGGCCTGACTATTTTTCTTTCGCGAAAACATTTTTAATTCCACCATAGCTTTGGCTTGTGTTTTGTTGCATACCCAACAGAGTTAGTCTGCAACGCTATGGACACCGAAGATTGGTACTCAATAGGGATAAAATAAACAAAAACTGGTCAAAGTTAGCAACCTAATTTTAAGAAATAGGGTACAGCGGTGACAATTCATGTTTCGGGTGTTGGTTAATACTGCCGTCTTTACGCATTTTACGCAATATTTGATGTAAGGCTGTACTTTCCCATGAGCATTGATTTTTTGAATATCGTGAAGCTAAAAAAGTATTAACTTCCCGGTTCAGTGATTGACTGTCAATGACTTTTAAACTTTGAGCTAAAGGTGCTTGTTTGTCTTGAACAAAATTTCCAAGCCAAAGTGCCAGGTATTTTTGGGTTTCAAGAGAGGCGTTATTATTTAACGCTTTTTCAAGATTTTTCCATAAAAGCTGTTCATTTTGCGTGTTTCTAGCAGGTGAGTAAGCTGGATGTTTAGTCTCAGCTTTTAATAACATAACGTGCTTGTACCAAAAAACTAAAGTAAGTAGCCATAACACTAATAAACTGGCTGTTAACCAAATCCAGTATTGAGGCAGATTGATGTTCTGATTGTTTAAGCCTGTTGACATCGCTGTTTGTGGCTTAATCTCAGGGACATTTTGAATAACAGGGCTAGTGGGAATAGCACTAGTCGGTTGTGTTCTGGATGGCAAAATTTGTAATTTTTTTTCTGCTAACACCGCGAATTCAGTTTTTTGAGTGATGGTATTGAACCAAGGGATCCTAACTTCTGGGATAATCAGTTGGCCAGCTTGACTGGGTATAATCGCAATACTTTCTTTGCGCTGGGCGACCAAGGTATCATTTTTTTCAACTGTTGTTGTTTCGGCTTGATCTGGGTAAGTCTTTACCGAGTCAGGATATAAACTGGTAATTTGAGGTAGTTGCTCTTCGACCACTCCAATTGCGGTTAATGTAATCGTACGAGTGATCGGTTCACCAGCAACAAACTTGCTAGTACTGCCTTGCCATTCATCATCTAATTGCACAAACTCACTGGGCAGCCAATGCAGATCGTAATTACTGGGGATAGGCAGTACAGTAATACTTTGGCTAGGTCCCACTCTGTTAACTGCTTTGCTACGGTTAAAAAAACCAAAGCTCTGCCGTGAATTATCAATTACTTCACCTTCAAACAAAGGACCTTCGATGGTAAAAGTACCACTTTGCTGCGCAATAATTGCAAAGGAACGCTCGATAATGCGGTAACGGCGGCCATCAACTACTTCGTTGTATTCATTATCTTTACCTATCTGCCTAATGTCAGCATTTTCTAGTGTAGGGCCAGAAAGACTTCCTCTTTGTAAGTCTTTACCTAAATGCAATTTAACCGTGTAGCGAATTTGTTGCTGCAGGAAAGCCTTCTCCACATCGACATTGGTAGTGATAAAAAGATCGCGTGCACTTGACGCAGAGCTGGCTGTGGCAGGTACCACTAACACTTCTAACTGTCTTGTCATAGAGCCATCAATGTTGAAGGCGGGTATAGTGAAACGGCCTTGGTTTTTGGGGATGAGAACCGTTGACCAAGTAGTGGTTCTGGTGGTGTCAAAATTAATCATTTTTGTTTGCGAACTGATAGACGTGCGACCCACGACAAAGTCCTTCATCAAGAATGAGGAATCAAATGCGCCTTTATCTACCTCTCCATTAGCTATAACAGACAGAATAAAGGATTCATCCACCATAACCGGGTTTTTATCGACAGATGCACTCACTTCAATCGATTGTGCACGTGCCATACTAGTTAGGATAAATAATCCTAGGTAAACGATTAATTTAGGCATTTTAAACATATTCACTACTACCAGTTCCCCTGTATATTTGTTGGCAATCTTTCTCTTTTTCGTTGCTGTGACTCTATTTGCATTTTACGTTTTAACAAAAAGGCAGGATCGTCTGGCACCCGATTAAGCAGGTTTTGCATACGTTGCATTTGCTCTCGTTGCTCATCGGTCAGCTCTTCTTCGCCTTGCTGCATGGCTTGAGCTTGTTGCTCTTGCTCTGATTTTTGTTTCTCAGCCTCTGCTTGGTCGGCTTGCTGTTGTTCTGCTTCTTGCTTTTCTTGTTCTGCTTGACTTTGTTGTTCAGACTTTTGTGACTCAGACTCACTTTGTTCTGAGTTATCGCCTTGCTGAGGATCTTGAGATTGTTCTCCTTGTTCACCTTTTTGTTCCTGATCGCTTTTTTGTCCATCTTGCTGTTCGTCTTGTTTCTCACCGTCTTGCTGGCTATCTTCCTGATCTTCGGACTGCTCACCAGATTGGTCTTGCTGCTGTTCCTGTTGTTCTTTAAGCTTTTCCAGCAATGTTTTATTTGCTAGCGCTTCTTCATGTTGCGGTTGTTGTTCTAGTACTTTGTCATAAGCGGCAATCGCTTGATCTATTTCGCCCAGTTGTGCCAGAGCATTACCCGTATTGTATGTGGCATCTGCATAGTTTTTATCAGTGGGTTCAACATACGAAAAAGACTCTAAGGCCGCTTGATAGTCTGCATTTTTATAGTGAGCTGTGCCTTGCCATAAATTATCGTTAAACGTGTTGGCCGCTTGCTCATATTGGTTTTTCTTATAAGCTTGCATAGCCTGTTGATCAGGTGTTTTCCACATATTCTGCCACCAATCAGCTCGGGCCTGTGGAGAATACGCTGGCATTAATACACCAATCAAGACTACGGTCACAATACCGCGTCTGAAACTGTATGCTGCAAAGGGCAATATAAGTAACAATAAATAAGGTCCCATCTCTTGCCACTTATCGCCAAATTTTTCTTGTTTAGCCTCATCATCTTTAGTTGGCTCTGTTTCAATCAGGCTTTGTTCAATTAAATAATTAATATCGCTATCGTCAGATTGCATCGGTGCATAGCGACCACCGCTACTGCGACTAAGAGACTTTAAATTATTAACCGTAAGTTTTGGGACCACAATCGCTCCACGACTATCTTTTAATAACTCACCATTCACTAGCTGAATCGGGGCTCCTTCTTCTGTACCCACGCCAAGCACAGATAAACGGAACATTGAGTCATTGAATATTTCACTGATCTCTTTCATCTGTTGATTAGCAACACCATCGGTGATCCAAAAAATTTCTCCTTGCTGATACCCTGCATTGGTGAGTAATTCTATAGCAGCTTGCAAACCCAATGCAGGATCACTGCCGGCTATGGGCATTATTTCTGGAGTTAGACTGGGGATCAGGGCAGTAAGATTTTGCGCATCTGAACTTAGGGGACTGATAGTGAACGCGTCGCCAGCATAAGCCACTAAACCGGTCTCTCCTTCGGTTATAGCATTGACTAAATCGATGGCTTTATACTTGGCACGTGTGAGTCGGTCAGGTTTCACATCAGTCGCTCTCATAGATAATGACATGTCAATCAATACCACTTTGCCTGTATTTAGCTGATAAACCGGTTGCGGTAATCTTTCCCAGGTCGGACCTGCTAGTGCAACAGCAGCTAGCACCCAACAAAACCCTAGTAAAAACAGAGGCGGGCGCACTTTTTTGATACCTGCTGTAGTTATCAAGTGTTGATACAAATGACTCGCAAGTACCGATTGCCATCCCGACTGTTGTTTGTGCACATAGCGTATTAGCGCCACAATTATCAAAAGTGGAATTATCACCCATAACCAATGAGGACGGATAAAATGGAATTCATTTAAGGCAGAAAAAGACTCAATCATTTTGTTGCCTCCTTTCGCGTTTCTTGTGGTTTTATTTTTTGCTCTTCTTTTTGCTCTT
>Ga0307488_10001439_pt1 | contig 19855 bp, 17 predicted proteins | sample SB02metaG_FD_202248 | JGI IMG/M metagenome (GOLD analysis project Ga0307488, IMG submission 202248) | Sea-ice brine microbial communities from Beaufort Sea near Barrow, Alaska, United States - SB 0.2 | ecosystem: Environmental > Aquatic > Marine > Coastal | place: USA: Alaska | collected... | reverse complement strand
CCGCAAGGTTATCGGATGGTGAATTTGTTTTCACCAAAAAGGCTACCGATCAAATGGGCGCTGATCAGCTACAAACTATGATGGACGAAGCTGAGAAAGCCTATGACGGTGGTTTAATGAAGAAAGCATTCGGTGGTCTAACTAACGATCCTATGGCCGATGAAAAGAGCTATATTAACGAGGACGGAATGACGCGAGAAGCAATCAAAGAACAAATGATTAATGCTAATCGTATGCCGAGTGTACAACAATAAGGCCACTCTTTAACTAGACCCCTTATTATTTTAATTAACCTAAAGGCTACCTTGAAGTATCAAGACCCTGTATTGAACGCGAACAATACGGCCACCTTGAAAGACGAACAAGCCCCTACAGGAGTGTGACAGTATGTCAAATGCAATTGAACAAGAGCAAGAAGAAGCTACACCAAACCCGTACAACTCTCGAAAGGACTGGCACACGCCTGATCCTGTAAGTAGAGGCGCAGCGGATGGATTATTTTTTGAAGAGACACCTAAGCAGAAGAAGGCTACCCGCAACGCGGCCCCTGAAGAAAGCGAAGAGCCTCAACAAAAAACCAATTATAAAAAACGATACGATGATTTAAAACGACATTACGATCAGAAAATCTCTGACTTTAAAGAAAAGGAACTTAAACTTACCGCAGCCGCAACAGAAATGCAACCAGCATATGCGCCGCCTAAGTCACTTGAAGACCTGAATAATTTTAGAGAGCAGTACCCTGATTTGTATGAAACTGTAGAGACTGTAGCTCACTTGCAAAGTGAACAGCAGATGCAAGCTTTAAAAACTAAGATGTCTGTTCTCGAAGAACGAGAGTCAGGTATCCAACGCAGAGAAGCTGAAGAGACTCTAAAAAGCCGTCACCCCGATTTTGAAGATATTCGAGGCGATGACAAGTTTCATCAATGGGCTAGTGAACAACCAGAGCAAATTCAAGGTTGGATTTACGAAAACCCAGACAATGTTGGTTTAGCTATCAAAGCTATTGACCTTTATAAAATGGAAAGCGGAATCTCTCTTACATCAAAAGCAAAGACAAAGAAGTCACAAACTAAATCTTCGGCTGCTGATTTTGTTTCTACTAAAACAACTGCGGTAGATACAAAACAACCTAAGATTTGGACTCAACGGGAAATCGCTGCTCTTTCTATACAACAATACGATAAGTACGAAAGTGCTATTGACGAAGCTGTACTGGAAGGCAGAGTAATACCATAACTTAATTTGTCTTTTTTTGGAGTAACATAACATGGCTTATAACGTAAGCGACTCAACATTTGAACAAGGTACTACCACCGCAGGTAACTTCGCTAGTGACGGAACAGGTCAAACTGGTCAGTTTTTCTTACCAGCAATCTTTTCTAAGAAGGTTCTTAACTTCTTCCGAAAAGCTTCTGTAGCCGAAGCAATTACTAACACTGATTATTCTGGTGAAATCTCAAGCTTTGGCGATTCTGTAAAGATCATCAAAGAGCCGACAATCACTGTTTATCAGTATGAGCGTGGTGCAGACGTAACACAAACTAAACTAACTGACGTAGAATCTACTTTGATCGTAGATGTGGCTAACGCATTTAAATTCAAGGTTGATGATATTGAATCTGCAATGTCTCACGTAAACTTTAAAGAAGTTGCATCTTCATCTGCTGCTTACGCTCTGCGTGATGCTTTCGATGCTGGTGTAATTGCTAAGATGTTTGCTGGTGTATCTGCTTCTTCTCCGAACCACATCCTCGGTTCTGACAACGCTACTGATCTAGCTGCTGGTACTTTCGATGGTACTGGTAACTTGGACATTGGTTTTGCTTCTACTGAGCATGATCCTTTAGATGTGATGGCTCATATGGCCCGTCTTCTTGACGAGCAGAACATCCCTGAAGAAGGTCGTTGGTTCCTAGCACCACCTAGCTTTTACGAGCAGCTTTCTCAGTCTAGCTCTAAGCTAATGTCTGTAGACTTTAACGCTGGTCAAGGTTCTATCCGTAACGGTCTGGTATCTTCAGGCAAGCTACGTGGCTTTGACATGTACAAGTCTAACAACGTACCAGCAACTTCTGCCGCAGCCGGTCAGATTCTTGCAGGACACGTTAGTTCTACTGCTACTGCTCAGACTATTACTAGCACTGAAGTCCTTCGTGACCCAGATAGCTTCGGTGATATCTGTCGCGGCTTGCACGTATACGGTGCTAAAGTATTACGTCCTGATGCACTCGTATCAGCGTTCTACGGTATCGACTAAGTAAGTAACTAGAGACGGGGGTGTAAAAGCCCCCTGATCTTTAGGAGGTATTGTGGCTATATTAGGAAGCGATTCAAAACCTTTAATGATTAAAGGAAAAAAAACAGGGAAGATTTTAGGAGACACTGGAAGTTGGTACAAGCCAGAGAATAAAAAGAAGTACGAAACAAACTGGGATGCAATCTGGGGTAAAGAAGAAAGCCCCGCAACTAAATCAAAGGCAGTATAGACGATGGCAACAACCTTCTTAGACTTAACAAACGAACTCTTACGTGAGTTGAACGAAGTTGCGTTGACGGCTGCTAACTTTACACAAGCTAAAAGTGTACAGCAACACGCCAAAGATACTGTCAACAGAGCATACTTTGATATAATTAATTCTGAACCACAGTGGCCTTTCCTATCTGCTGGCGAGAGTGGAGATACTGACCCTATGTACGGTAACGTATATGTAGAAGTAGCAGCAGGCACTCGTTGGTACGAGCTAAAAGCAAGCAGCAGCAGCATTACAACAGATTATAGCTCTATAGACTGGGATAACTTTTATCTCACTACTGTAGGCGTGAATGGCGAAACCGCTCCTCACACAGCAAGAAACTTAGGATTCACTTCTACCGATGCGTGGAAGGACTTCCGCAGAGTATCCGAAAATTTAGATGATGCAGACACACAACAATACGGTGTGCCTACTCATGTTATACGTAGCCCAGACTCTAGAAAGTTTGGTCTTAGCCCAATCCCCAACAAAGCTTACCGTATCTGGTTCTACGCTTGGAACCTTCCTACGCGGCTTGTCGCGGCTACAGACGCTCTTCCTTTTCCTGACATGTACGCGCCCGTACTTCTTGCGCGGTCTAGATACTACATGTGGCAGTTTAAAGAGAACCCGCAGTCGGCAGCTTTTGCGCTAGACGACTACAAGAAAGGTCTACGCAGTATGCGCTCAAATCTTATTGAGCCTACACCAACAACTTTTACAGACGATAGAGTGAGGTTTGTTTAATGGCTCTTTCGCAACCCTTTGGTATTTCATGCAGGGGCGGATTAAACACTAATCTAAATCAGCTTGAAATGCTAGGACAGCCCGGATTTGCTACAGAGCTTTTAAACTTTGAAGTTGATCCTGATGGCGGCTACAGGCGTATCAACGGCTACACAGCTTTTGGTAATAATCGTCCAAATGGCAACAACGCTATTTTAGGATTAGCTGTATATGCTGATGGTATTATTGTGTGTTCAGGCACAGACATTTTCTTTACGCTTGAAGGGACTACATGGATACAGATAAACAGATCAGGTGTTCATAGCAGCGGAGATAACTACGCTACCTTTACAGGTCGTTCCGTTTTAGCGCGAACAAATCAGAAACAATGCTCAATTGAAATCTTCGCGGGCAACGAGGAATATGGACAGGCTTTAATTTGTGACAGTGAAAATAAAGCATACTTGTTTAAAATAGAAGGCTCTGGCGCTTTGTCAGGACGAACGTACTACTCAGCAGAGATAACAGTAGACGGCACAGTCGCTCCTTCAGTAGGCGTTATTCACGATAAGCATTACGTAGTTGCTGGCGCTTCAACACACAAGAACACAGTATATTACAGCCACACACTTGAGCCAGATAACTTTAGTGGTGCTGGAGCAGGAAGTATTTCAATTGACGATCAGGTTGTAGGTCTTAAAAGTTTCCGAACAGACTTGTTTATCTTTTGTAAAAACAGTATTTATAAATTAGTCAACATTAACGACACCCAGAATATTTCTATTGTTCCTATTGCTAAGAACGTAGGTTGTCTCAGCCACTTTAGTATTCAAGAAATTGGTGGTGATCTGGTATTTCTTAGTCCAGATGGCATTCGATCTGTAGCAGCAACAGCCCGTATTGGTGACGTTGAATTAGGATCAGTTAGCCGACAGATATCTTCTGTAACCTCTGTAATTGCTAGAGATATAGATGACTTTATTATTACAAGCTGTGTATTGCGGAGACGCTCTCAGTATCGTTTATATTATTCTACGGCTGCTGGAAATGTTGTAGATGCAAAAGGCATTATAGGAACAATGACTAACCAAGGTTTTGAATGGTCTGAAACAAAAGGCATACAAGCTTCATCTTTAGTTTCTGATTTTAGTAATGTAGGTATTGAAAAACTACAGCACGGAGACAAAGACGGTTACATTTATAACCATGATGTGGGCGGAGCTTTTTCCGCTGATGGTTCTCTTTTTAATATTGACGCTAAGTATACTACACCTTTCTTAGACTTCGGAGATGTAGGCACTAGAAAGACTATGAAATACGTTAAGATTTCTGTGACTCCTGAAGGTGAACTTGCGCCAATACTCAGAACTCAATATGACTTTACTGATAAAGACGTAGCACAGCCCGAAGATATTGTACTTGTAGGCATTCCGGTTCCTCCTATTTTTGGCACAGCTACTTTTGGTAACGCTATTTTTGAAGGTACAAACGATCCGATGGCACGGCAAGTCCTCGAAGGCAGTGGACACACAGTAAGTTTCCAAATTAGAACAGAGGATCAAAGTCCTCCTTATTCAATAAATGGTTTATATATAAATTACGTGCCAGCAGGCAGGAGATAAGACATGGCGGGAACAAGTTACACACGACAAAGTACCTTTGATGATGGAGATGTCATAACCGCTGCATTATTCAACAACGAATTTAATCAAGTTTTAAATTCTTTTAGTTACTCAGCTACTGGAACTACGGGCCATCAACACGATGGTGGCGCTGGAGAAGGTGGCAACATTGAAATTATTGGTGACGGAGATTTTTTAAACAAGATTTTAGTTGACGGAACTAATAATCGTTGGGGTTTTTATGTACAGGTAGGAGATGTTACAGCAGAGCAAATCCGCATTCAAGACGGTGCAATTGTTCCTGTAACAGATAACGACATTGATTTAGGTACAAGCTCATTACAGTTTAAAGACGCATTCATTAATGGCACACTAGAAGCTGATGCAATCACTATTGCAGGTGTTACACTAGCAGAGACTATTTCAGATACTGTTGGCGCAATGGTTGGAAGCAACACTGAAACAGGCATCACAGTTACATACAATGATGCTGATAACACCTTAGATTTTGTAATTGGTGCTGGTGATATTGTTAGCTCAATGCTTGAAACAAATGTCACAGTAGCGGGCAACATCCTTGTTGGCGGTACAGTTGATGGGCGTGATGTAGCAACAGATGGGACTAAGTTAGATGGCATTGAAGCTTCATCTACCGCAGACCAAACAGATGCTGAAATTCGAGCAGCAGTTGAAGCTGCAACAGACTCAAACGTATTTACTGATGCTGATCACACCAAATTAAATAATATTGAAGCAGGCGCAGACGTTGTAAGCACAGCAAGTGTTACAGCCGTTGGCGCATTAATGGATAGTGAACTAACTGCTCTTGCAAGCGTTAAAGCCATTAATCAGGGCTTAGCAACCACTAACAATGTTCAATTTGCAAATGTCACAGCAACTGGAAACGTAAACATTACTGGAGACTTGACTGTTTCTGGTGACGATATAACAATGGCTACAAACACTGCCGGTGCGCTTTTAATTGCAGACGGTACTAACTTTAACCCTACTACAATCGGTAGTCTATCAGAACTAACTTCAATCGCAGGCGATGATGTTTTCTTAGCTATTGATACTTCAGGTGGCGGTTTAAAGAAAGTAGCACGTAGCACAGTAGTACAAGGTCTAGCGGCTTCTAGTGCTATTGGAAATGTTGTAGAAGATACAACACCTCAGCTTGGCGGTGACTTAGATGCTCAAGGCAAAGACATTACAGATATTGGTATATTATCTGCTGATACTGTAAGTGGAATCTACGGAAGCTCTTCAAGCCCTATAGTTTTAACAACCACTGTAGCTTCAAAGACTTCAGCGCACCCTTACAACGGTGACGGCTCTAGCAGCGCGTACTTCTTAAACGGCGTTGAGTCTCCTTCTATTCAGTTCTCAGGCGTAGACGGCATCACAAGCTCTTCGGGCTACTACTATAAGTTTGATCAGGCTGATAGTTCTAACAGCGGCCACCCGCTTCTTTTTTACTACGATGCGGCTAAGACCACAGCATACACAACAGGCGTAACAACTTCAGGGACTCCCGGAAGTGCTGGCGCTCATACTACAATAGCTGTAACGTCTGACACGCCTAATATCCTGTACTACGAGTGTAGTTCACATGCCTATATGGGCAACTACGCTACAGCAACTACAACTACCATTGGTACTACAGGGGCTGTAAAAATTCCTGCGGGAACTACAGCTCAACGACCTACAGCGGTTGCAGGTCAATTTAGATATAATAGCACAACTGGAAAATTTGAAGGCTATACAGATTCGTGGGGAGATATTGGAGGCGGCGAAGCTCAGTTTGCATTGAATACGATGACAGGCGATGGAAGCGACACAACGCTTACTATGTCTACTACACCTGCTTCTGAGAACTCTATTCAAGTTTATTTTGATGGTGTGTATCAGCACAAAGATACTTTTAGCTTTAGCGGTACTACACTTACTTTTAGTACAGCCCCTGCAAGCGGAGTAAAAGTAGAAGCAATGGTTATCTCTGCTGTGCTGGCTTCAACAACTCCCGGCGATGGTACAGTAACTCTTGCTAAGATGGCCGCAAACAGTGTAGATAGTAATCAGTACGTTGATGGAAGTATTGACACTGCTCACATAGCTGATAGTCAGGTGACTGTTGCTAAGATGGCAGCAAACAGTGTCGATAGTGATCAGTACGTTGATGGTAGCATAGATTTAGTTCACATGTCTGCAAACAGCGTGGACAGTGATCAGTACGTTGATGGTAGCATAGATTTAGTTCACATGTCTGCAAACAGCGTGGACAGCGATCAATACGTTGATGGGAGTATTGATTTAGTTCACATGTCTGCAAACAGTGTAGACAGCGATCAGTATGTTGATGGAAGTATAGACACTGCTCACATAGCTGACAATGCTATTGTTGCTGCTGCAATCACTGACGGAACTATAACAGCCGCAAAGCTCGGCACAGGCGTAGGCGGGGCGTTCAACAACTTCCTTGTTAAAACTGCAAACTACACAGCAGTCACGCGAGACCAGTTAGTTGTAAACTCTGGAAGCGCAGTAACTATTACGTTACCCGCAAGTCCCGCAGCAGGCAACATAGTATTTATCGAAAACGCTGGAGCAGGTACAGTTACTGTCGCTCGCAATAGCTCAAACATTAATTCAACGGCAGACGATGGCGAGCTAGTTACAGACGCTGGTGCAACTCTTGTGTACGTTGATTCAACAATCGGATGGAAGGAGTTATAAAATGGCAATTACATTAGGTGGAGGCGGCGGTTCAGCCTCACAAATTAACGAGGTAGTAAGTTTACAGGATACTGCTGACATAGTTACTTTAGCAGATGGCCGAGTTTATCTCAAAGGTGGTATTTACGAGACAGATTTAACTGTTTACCCCAATGCCGATAGCACTTTTTATTACGCAAGCGAAAGTTTTAGTGTAAGTTCACAAGACACCGCACCCTATGACATAACATGGGACGGCACTTATTTTTGGGTTCTAGGCGGGACTAATAAGACCGTATACAAATACAATGCGTCTGGTACTTATCAGAATGTAAGCTTTAGTGTAAATTCACAAGATAGCTCTTCAACAGGAATAACATGGGACGGCACTTATTTTTGGGTGGCTGGAAATACTACTAACAGCGTATATAAATACAATGCGTCTGGTACTTATCAGAATGTAAGCTTTAGTGTAGCTTCACAAGACGCCAGTCCCCAAGGAATAACATGGGATGGTTCTCATCTTTGGGTGACTGGAGATAATAGTGATACCGTATACAAATACAATACGTCTGGTACTTATCAGAATGTAAGCTTTTCTTCTCAAAGCAACTACGCACAAGGAATAGTTTGGAATGGTAGTCATTTTTGGACAGTTGACAGAATTTCTGATGCGGCATTTAAATACACTGCGGCTGGTGTGTACACAGGCACATCTTTTGCGCTAAATGGACAAGAAGTCAATTCAATGGGAATAACATGGGATGGTTCTCATCTTTGGGTAGTTGGATACACAGCTGACACTGTGTTTAAGTACGAGCCTAGGATTGGTGTAGCATCGGACACAAGCTTTGGCGCACAAAACTACGTGAGGGTAGCATAATGGCTTTAATAAGAGCAGAAGATTTATTGACTCCAGAGCAAAAAGCTCGTACATGGCGCGACAACGAACTAACTCGCACTGACGTAGCCGCTACGGTTTCTGACTACCCTAACGCAGATGCTTACATAGCTTATAGGACTGCATTGCGTGACTGGCCGTCCACAGAAGACTTCCCAGCAACCCGACCGACTTTAGGGAGCTAAGAAATGGCAACAACACAAGTATCAAACAGTCTTATAAAAGACGCATCAGTAACCGCAGCGAAAATGGCCGCAAACAGTGTAGACAGCGATCAGTACGTTGACGGAAGTATTGATTTAGTTCACATGTCTGTAAACAGTGTGGACAGCGATCAGTACGTTGACGGAAGTGTTGATTTAGTTCACATGTCTGTAAACAGTGTGGACAGCGATCAGTACGTTGACGGAAGTATTGATTTAGTTCACATGTCTGTAAACAGCGTAGACAGTGATCAGTACGTTGACGGAAGCATTGACACTGCTCACATTGCAGACGATGCAGTTACTTCAGCTAAAGTAGCTAACGATATTAAAGTGGCGGGTGTAGAGACTATCTATGTCCCGGCGGCAGGTATGTATCCAGAGACAACTAACGGTTGTTCTGATCTGGAGCAAGTCGAACTATCTAACGGCCCAGAACTAAAATGTTTGGACTTCGCGGCTGCGGCAGATGACTTTGCTCAGTTTCAGGTTATCTTCCCTAAGTCTTGGAACGAGGGTACTGTTACTTTTCAAGCCTTCTTTACTGTTACAGGAACCAATACTGGTACGGTAGCTTGGGGCTTGGCGGGTAGAAGTTTTGCGGACAGTGCAGATATTAACACAGCCTTTGGAACTCAGGTAGTGGCAACAGCGAAGGCTCACTCTGGAACGTCTAATGACCTAGATGTTGCGGCAGTAAGTGGCGCAGTAACCATTGCTGGAGCGGCGGCAGATTGCTTGACTATCTTTCAGATTGCTAGAGATGTTTCGGCAGACTCTCAGACAGGCGCGGCTCGTTTATTAGGCATCAAGTTGTTCTTTACCACTGACGCAGCAAATGACGCATAAGGAGTAGACATGACTGGTTTTGGTTATAATGTAAACGGTTTTGGTGTTGGTAGTAGTGTTGCACTAATTTCGATGTCCTATGGTCTCCTCGCAGGTGGTGGTGGTGGTGGGTACAATCAGGGTGGTGGTGGTGGTGCTGGTGGTATGCTAGAAAGCACTGCTGATGTAGAACTGGGTGTCGCTTACTCCATTAGAGTTGGCGCGGCAGGCTATGGGGGAATGAATCAAACTACAGGGTATAACGGAAGTAATTCAATATTTGGTTCTTTTGCTACTGCTCTTGGCGGTGGCGGCGGTGGAGCCAACAGAAGCAGTCGATATGATGGCGTCGCTGGTGGCTCGGGTGGCGGTCCAAGCGGTGGCTCCTACGGATACGACGGCGGCGCAGGAACTGCCGGTCAAGGAAATAAAGGAGGCGATGCCTATGGTGGCGGAATATCTCCCGGCGGTGGTGGTAAGGGTGCGGCGGCGGCCAACACTCCTTACGGGTCTACGTCAGGAGGAAACGGCGGTGCGGGTAGTACCTTTAGCGCATTTGGAAACAGCACACAAGTAGCTGGTGGCGGCGGTGGTGGAACGTACTCAGCCACAGCGGGAAGTGGTGTTTATGGCGGCGGCAATGGCGGTAAAGGCGCGGGCATTGGCACTAACCCTACCGCCCCTACTGCTGGAAGTTCCTTGACCGGCGGAGGCGGAGGCGGAGGTTCCTATAGAAATCCCGTTAACTGGACCGTGAATGGTGGTAATGGAGGCTCAGGCATTATTTACTTATCCTACCCTTCAGCTAACACAGCATCATTTTCTGGTGGTGTTACTGCTACAACTAGTACAGTATCAGGAAATACTGTAGCCCGAATCACAGCGGCTGGCTCATCTGACACAGTAACCTTTGGATAATCACTATGGCACATTACGCAATATTAGATAACAACAACATAGTCACTCAGGTACATGTCGGTAAAGACGAAGACGAGGGTGATATTAACTGGGAAGAGTATTACGGAGCTACACGCACTAGCTACAATACTAGTGGTGGTGTTCACTCTGAAGACGGTACTCCCTTTAGAAAAAACTATGCAGGGATTGGCTTTACTTACGATGAGGAGAGAGATGCTTTTATTCCTCCACAGCCTTACGCTAATTGGACACTGAACGAAGATACATGTTTATGGGACTCACCTGTACCTTATCCTAGTGAGGGTATGCATGAGTGGGATGAAACTAACGGAGAATGGGTAGAATTATAATGGACAACTTAAAACAATTCTGGAAAAGCAGATCAAACCGATGGCAAGTCTTTGGCATAACCTTAGCAGCTCTACAGGTCTATGTGTTTCAACTGAACCTGTCTGCTGAGAGTATCATGTTAGCCAGCACACTCTTCGGCATGGGTGGAATATTCTTTCGCTACCAGACCACACAGGCAGTATCACAAAAATAAAAGGATTTTATAATGTTGGACGAACAGAGCAAACAAACTATAGACGTAATCGCAGCATCTACAGGGATTCTGTCTTTAGCAGCGTGGCTGCCCCCTTTAGCCAGCCTGTTCACAATAGTCTGGTTAGGTATTAGAATATATGAAACTGACACTGTTCAAAAGCTTATTAAAAAAGGCAGGAATAAAAGATGAGTAAAAAACGAAACAAGAAAACCGCTAATAAGTCTTTGGAGACTTTAAAACGTAAGCAATATGCTCGGGGCGGTAGAGGCGGTAAAGACTTAATCGAGCCTAAAGGTGTTAAGCCTAAACCCCGCGATCTTTTTGATGATAGTATTAAAGAGCCTAAAGCTCCTCTTCCTAGGCCAAAGCCCACGGTTCCTGCAAACGAAAGAGTGTCTACGGCTGTAATGCCGGGAAGTGTAACTATACCTAATCCTAAAGTTAGAACTGAAACTCGTGCGGATGCGCCTATCGCCTCTCCGTATAGCGACGTTCAAATGGAGAGCGGCAAACGCGGGACAACTGCAAGCACCCCCGAACGTGTCTCCGAACAAGAAAAGCGGCAAAAAGCAAAAGAAATAAACGATAGATATGTTGCAGAAACTCAAACTACTAATTTTAAAGATTTGTTTAAGCGTTATAATGACTCAAAAGGCACAGACAAAGACGCGCAAAGACAGATAGAAGATATTCAAAACAAATATCGGGACGAAAATCTTACGTATCAAACACAGGCTTCAACTCCACCAACTTTTAGGGGTTTGAGTACTGAGCGACCTTTTTCAGTGCCTAATTCCTATCTTGATGAAGAGCCACGACAAACAGTTTATAACGAAGATAATGTTACGCCTAATGATTTTTCAAATCTTACTCCAGCTCAACTGGCTCGGCTCGGTGAGGATTTGGGCCGCGATGTAAAAGACACAGGAGTTAACACAGGCGGAAGAAGAGATGACGGCGGAGGGGCTAACTGGTGGGAAGAAGCCGGTTATGATACGGTACAGGACGCTCTAGCAGACGGCTGGACGCTTGTAGATGGAGTATGGACACCGCAGGATGGTAATAATAATAATAACGGTGGTGGTAATAACAATAATGGCGGTGATACTGAAACTCCCTACGACACTGGCCCACTAAACGTAGAAAACAAAAGACCAGATGAAGCTGTACTTGACCAAATGACAGCTACAAAGATTAAGGGTCTTTCTCGTAAACGTGAAGCTTCTTATAAAAAAGAACTAGCTAATCCAGATTTGTCTGAGGATAGACGCAGGGAAGTTACTATTGCACTAGAAGCCGCTGGTAGAAGTACTAACATCCAGAAGCTAGATCAAGCAGGGACTGTAACTAGTGCGGGCGTTAGCGCACCTACAATGGCTCCAGCGGCTCAGGGAACTGTAACAACAGGTACGCTTCCTCCTGACGTAGTAGCTAACACCTATAAAGCTCTGATGGCTGGCGATTTATTGCCAACTGAAGCGGCTCAAATGCTTGACGATCCGACTATAGCAGAAGCTGATGAGGCTGAGCTTACCGAACGCGCAGAGGCAGCTACAAGAGATGCGGCGCAAGAAAAAGCAGCTCTGCAAAAAGACCCAGAAGCGTTTGATCGCGATGTTGATTCAGTCATAAAAGAAGTATCTTTCCGCGAGCCTGTTGATGTTGGACGCACGAAAGACGCAGAAGCAGCAGAACGTGAAGCAATCATAGGTACTAAAGCTACAGAAAGAGACGCTGCAAGAATTATAGAAACTGTAGGCTTTGAAGCCGCACAGCGCCGAACAGTTACAGGTACAGCAGCAAAAAGCACAGCGGCTAAGATGTTGTCGGTTGTAGGTGAACTACCGCCAGAAATTACAGCAGCTATTGTAGATGATCCTGCAACTGTAACAGCTCAAATAGATTCACAGCCTGTTGAAGTAAGAGCAGCAATTGCAGCACTTCCTACAGAAGCTTTAGTATCTTCACAGATAGAAAGTTTATTAGGCGGCATGGAAGATGGCGAGGTTCCAATGTGGGCCAGACCAGCGGTGCAAAGCGTAAATGATATGTTGGTACGCCGTGGAATGTCAGCCTCATCTGTAGGTCGAGATGCGTTGTTTAACTCTATCATTCAGTCTGCAATGCCGTTGGCTCAAAGCAACGCTCAAGCTCTTCAAGCTACAGCAGCTCAGAACCTGAGTAACCAGCAGCAAGCTAACATGTCTCAAGCAACACTAGACATGCAAAGACGTATGGCTAACTTGAGCAACGAACAGGCTTCAGAGTCTCAGACAGCTCAAATGGCTCAACAAATGAGTGCTATGCAGAGCCAGTTCAGACAAGATGCTGTGATGACTACTGCACAACAGCAACAACAAACACGCACACAAAACTTAGCTAATCGTCAAGACCAAGCTAAGACAGATGCTCAGAACGATGCAGCTATGCGGGCGCAGAACTTAGGCAATGAACAGCAGATTGAACTGGCTGACATGCAGTACATGAATGCTACTGAGTCTGAGAACATGTCAGCAATACAGCAAGAGCGTATGGCTGAGTTGCAGGTCGGAGCAGATTTTCTTGCAAAGAACGCGGGCTTCAAACAGCAGATGGAGTTAGCTAACCTCGGAAACGATCAGCAGATGCGACTAGCTAATCTTTCTGCGTTAAATCAAGCTGACTCAGAAAGTATGAGCGCAGAGCAACAAACAGAACTTGCTAACCTTAACACACGGATGCAAACAAACTTGACGCAAGCGAAGATTGCAGAGTCAATGGGTGTTGCACAGTTAAGTGTAGATCAGCAACGAGCAGTTACAAACGCTTCTATGGTTGCAAACATAGACTTAACTAAGTATAGCGCCGTGCAACAGGTAGCGTTAACTAACAGTAAGTTTATGCAAACAATGGTCTTAACAGACTTTAATGCTGAGCAGCAAGCAGCAATGCAAAACGCCACAGCACTAGCTACAATGGACATGGCAAACGCAGACCAACGTACAAAGTTAGCAATCACAAACGCACAAAGCTTTTTGTCAAGAGACATGGCTAACTTAAACAACCGTCAACAGGCTGTTATCTTAGATCAACAAATGAGACAGCAAAGATTGTTATCTGATCAATCAGCATTAAACACAGCTGAACAGTTTAATGCTACTTCACAGAATCAAGCTGACCAGTTTAACAACAGTTTAGCAGCAAATATGGAGCAGTTTAACGCTTCTCAGACTAATGCAATGGAGCAGTTTAATGTTCAAGAAACAAACCGACAGGCGGCAGTAGAAGCAGGTAATCAGCTACAGGCAGATAGTATTACTGCTCAGATAAACGCAGATTTAGGAAAGTTTAACGAACAGTCAGACCTTCAGCGTGACCAGTGGAATGCCGCTAACGCACAGGCTATTGAGCAATCAAACGTACAGTGGCGTAGGCAAGCTAACACAGCAGACACCGCAGCAGCTAATGCGGCGAATCAGCAGAATGTTCAAAACGCTTATAATATCTCGGCGTTAGATCAAACTCAAATATGGCAGACGTTAAGAGATGAAGCCGCTTACGTCCGTCAAGCTTATGAAAATAACGAACAGCGCGAAGCTCAGTTAATTGCAACAGCTATTGGAAACGAATCAGGGGCGGCTAAAGATTCAACAACGAGCACAAGCGCCCTTTTACAATTAATCAGAAACTATGGTGGTATTTAAAAATGGGATTTTTAAGTAAAATTTGGAAGGGCGTTAAAGGTGTTGTTAAGAAAATAGGCAAAGGAATTAAAAGCGCTTTTAAAAAGTTTGGCAAGTTTATGGGCAAGATAGGTATCTTAGGCCAAGTAGCTATGTTTTTTATTATGCCATACATAGGAGCAGCACTTGGTGGGGCGTTTACAGGCGCGGCAGGTGCATTAGCTACTAATACGGTTGGAGGTGCTTTAGGCGCAGTGGGCCAAGCCGCAGGAAAGGTTATGCAGTTTGTAGGCAACACTGTAGGTAAAGTAGGAACAGTGTTTAACAACATTACTAAAGGCGTAACTGATACTCTTGGAAACTTTGCAAAGACTGCTAGTAACAAAATGTTTGGAACTACGTTTGAAGCCTCTGCTAATTTCTTCGGCCCCGGAGACAGTGCGTGGAACAGAAGCTTTGGAGGCGAGTCTAGATTTCAGAACTTAACTTCAGACAATGTTTTCTTTGAAGACATTAAAAAAAGCAGACAGGTTCAACTAGATCGTAAAACTATGAACGCTTTAGATCAAACAGTAACTGAAAGCGCGTCTGATTGGGACTCTTTTGAATATGGTCAAAAAGAGTTTGCAAATAATTCCGCAGTCGATCAGGCGATAGCTGACGGAAAAAGCAACTGGACTGCAAGTTTAGAGGATACTATTCCAGACGCGGGTGCGTTTGAGCCTACTATTTCTACTGATCCTCAGTTTAAACCAAACTATGGGCCACCAGAACCAAGCCTGTTAGAGAAAATAGCAGACGGCATTAAAGGCATTCCAGATCGCGTAACTGGAAAAATAAGTGAGGTAGCTGACGATCCATTGGGTTATGCATTTAAAGGAACTGAAGAATCACTCCAACAACAAGTAAATCTTAGAGTCGGGCAGGAATTAGGGATCTCAGAAAAACCTAAATACGTACAGAACTATACTACTAACAACGCATACGTTCCCAGCTTTGAAAGTTTTGGCGGTTCTCAGCAACAGTATGGCGCTCAAGAGATCATGAACGCACGTTCTTTTGAACAACAAGTAACTAACAACCCTAGCCCTTACGGATACACCGCTTTCCAGTACGGAAACTATATGGCTCAGCTTAGCCAAACAGCTTAAAAGGTTTTAAATTATGGCAACAGTAGAAGAAGAGTACCGCAAAATACAAGAAAGCGCCAAGCGCCCAATACCCGGCCAGTCTTTAACTAATGACCCTGAGAACCCTGCTCCGTATGAGAAAGCGCCTAAGTTCACTTCAGTTCACGCGGCTTCGGAGTATCTCTGGGAATCTTTCATTGAGCCAACTACTTATACAAGCTTAATGGAAACTGTTTCAGATGGTGTCCCTATTATGGACATTGTTCAAATTATATTATTTACTGAGTTTCAAAAGGGTTCGTGGAATCCTGACTTAATGATGATGTTATTTGAGCCTGCTACTTATATGATCATGGCTCTTGCAGAACGTCAAGACCTAGATATAGTTATTTATAATGGCGAAGACGATGATGAAATGGATAACGAGTTAGCACTGGGTTCTTTCTTAACTGAAGAAAAGCTTAAAAGATTTAAAAAATCTAAAGCCTCTGGAATAGTCCCCGAAGGAATATTAACTTCTGGAATGAAAAGCAGCTTAGAAACTCTTCCTGAAATAAAAACTGATGCGCCTGTTCAGCCTAGTTTAATGGAAGCGCCGCAAGAAAAAGAAGAAGCACAACTATCTGGCCTTTTGGCTAGACCGACAGGAGTTTAAAAATGGCTATTAGAGAGTTTGGCGAATCATTACTTGCAGATGTTAGAGAACGTAAAGACTCTCAAGCAAGAGATGCCCAAAAGTATGCTAAAAAACAACGAAAAAAAGAAGTTCTTCTTGCAAGTGGGGCTTGGCTAGGCTCTCAGGTGATGAAGATAGGCAACTCAGTGCTTGATGATAAAAATGAAAAGTTTTTACAGAACGAAAACTTTTATGCGCGAAACGCTAAATTAAAAAGCAACATAGCCGAAAACAATAAGGCTCTTAATAGGTGGAATACAAGTTTAGCTTATGAAGGTGGTCAAGATGCTTACTATAGTGCTGAAGCTCAGGCTCAGATAGAACAAAAATTTATGACCGATGACTACAAAGCAAGTCTTGGTAGCCCGGCAGAATATGCTGCACACATGCAGACATTCTCAGGCGAGCTGGGGTTAGTGATGAAAGAAAACGCAAAAGCTAATTTTGAACAAGCTTCAGCAAACGTGTCGGCGTGGAGCAATAATCCTGAAGCAGCCTTTAAGAAATCTGTGCTTAGAGGCAGGCCAGAAACCGTAGCGCAGAGTATTGCTCTTCCTCTAGTTAATTTATTTAGGGGTCAAGACGAGCGCACACCTACTCAAGCCGCAATAGATTCTATTGAAAGCGAAAAAGGTTTAGAAAGTCAAGGCAAAGTAGATGCTAAAGATGTTAGAAATATTTACGAACAAACAAATAATTTTAAATATGCTTTAGATACTGCCATAGAACTCAAAGAGTTTAGAGAGCGTTTTAAAGCGGCGGGAGACATACTGCCTAAAGCTCCTGCGGTTCGCGGTGAAACCTATACTGCAAAAGTTACAAATAACTGGGGCGTTTCGCAAGATGTGTCGGTCTATGATTTAACGATTAACGGTATCAGAATAAGCACACATACATTAGATATCGGCGAGCCTATAACGGCTCAAATAAGCAGTGCAAGTTTAGCACGAGCCGCACAAGAAGTGCCTAAAAACGAAATAGAAGCCATAGGAGCTGTACATAGAGAGCTTTCAAGTGAAAAAGATAAAAAAGAAGTGCTTGCTTATAAAGAAGAGTGGCTAGGAACTAACGCGCCTACTGACAAAGAAATAGCAGCTTTTGATCAGAACTTTTATGGAAAAGTTGCAATCGGGGCCAAGACTCTTAGTACAAAGTTTAAAAGTGTAGAAGGTTTAAATGCTGACTTTGCAACACAGTGGTCTACTCAAATGACCATTGAAAATTTAAAGGCAACAAAGAAGACTACAGGTTTTATTTTCAAAGACACAGCTTACAACAATGAAAAAGGTTTGTTGAGCCATGATGATCATTATCATCCTGTCATAGCTTTAAAAGCTCTTAAAACTTTAGAAAGTAGAGGCGACATACCTCCGTTTTTAATACCTCAACTAGAGGACGCAATTGGAAAGGCTGACTACTCTGCAAGAAATTTAAATATGAGTCAAAAACTGACAGCCTCAGACATATATAAAAGCATGTATCCTTCTAAAAAACCTGAACCAACTGGAAACGCTGTTGAAACTGGCGGAAAACCTAACGCAGAGCGCCCACCACAAAGTACAGAAAAAATAATCGAAGAAGTTACAGCAACCGAACAAGTTTCTTTACTTGAAGAGCCAGAAGTAATTGACCCCAATGAAACCAAAAAAGAAAAACGAGAGAGAAAAAGGAGAGCAGGTGACAAATTAAGAAAAGAAAGAGAGCAGAAAATTAAAGAAGGTCTATCTTCATTCCTTTCGTCAGTTCAAAGTAACGAAGGAATAACGACAAGAAACTACAACGAATATACAGATTAAAACAGCGCATTCAAAAAAAATAATTAATGAAGGAATAGAATTTAAATGTCAAACCTACATAAATATTATGCTGAGTTCTCTGGCGAAAACGAAATAGTTACAGCAGAACCACAAGAAAAAATAAAACCTGAGCCAAGTTCAGAGCTTTCAAATCTTCACCAGTACTATGGTCAGCAGGGACAATCTGAAAATCCTCAAAAACCATACTCAGGGAGTGCCGCTTTAGAAACTGTTACTGATTTTGAAACTAATCCGCAAGTAATTGAAGACTATGACACAGTTATGGGTGCTCTCGCTCGTAATAAAACATACACTAGTGGCATACTAGACACAGCGGCCTATTCTGATGACGGCCCTGCTGAGTTTCTGCGCGACCTAACAATGCGTATTAGTACAAAAGTAAACCTAGCTACAGAAGCAGGGGACTGGTCGCCACAAGAAAAACAGGCATTTACACGACTTCAAAGTAACTGGAATAAAGTTTCAGTTACAGGGATGAGAGAGTGGGCAAGTGCTATTAAAGACTATGGTATAGACGCTGTTGCTAATTTAGAAACTATTCCTGCTATAGCTAGTTTAATATTCCAAGGCGGTACAGGGGTAGCGGCGGCTCAAGTAGGATCAAGAACAGCACTAAGTAAAGTTCTAGCAAAAGTAGCAGTAGCTTCACAGCCTACAACTAAAACAGGTTTTGCGGCTATGGGCGCGGCTTATGGACTAGCAGACGACATTTCATTACAAAATTTAGAAATAGAAACAGGCCAAAAAGAAGAGTTTAATAAAGCGCAGACATACACAACAGCGGCTGTAGGAGCGTTGGCGGGCGCAGGACTTAAAAAAGGCATAGAGCTTTTCCAAGGCCGTAACACCAGTAAAGTTTCTAAAGCTTTAGCCGAACAAGATTTAAACGTAAAGCTAGTTGCAGAAGTCCCTGAAGACCAAGGCATTAAAGTTTTTGAAGACAGCCTAGTCGATGAAAGTATGCCTGTGTCTGCAAACGATGTAATTGTAGACTTAGGAAATTTAGTAGAGTCAACTCCAAATATTACAGGCGCAACTATAGCAGATATTTTAGAAGACTCTGCAAGTTCAATATCTATAAACATTAAAAAGCTTGCTAAAGACTCAGGCGGCGGTAAGAAAACAGTTGAAGAAATAGAAAACATTGTTATTCAATCTGTTGAAAGAGGAGCAACTGGAAAAGAAATTAGAAGCTTAGCATCTCACGGTATCTGGAAAGGCACAACAGCTTTAGTAGCAAAAACATATGGTAAAGCTTCTGGATTGCTTACGCCCTATGTAAAGTATTCTAATGATGCTAAAGAACTACAGAAAAAGTTTAATTTTCAATTTGGAATAGGTTATAAAACTACTAAAGATATTATAGGAAAAGACTTTTCAGAAACTGCCGCTCGTATAACAGGCGATTTAAATGTAAAGTTTATGAATAACGTAGAACCTATAGCAATGCATCAACTTACAGGCGAAGTAGAAGATAGTGTTAATGATGCTTTAAACCTAGCGGTTCGTGGTAAAGCTTCAGGAATTGAAGAAATAGATGTAGCAGGAAAAAAAATAAAAGCTACGTTTAAAACAATAGGCGGGCAATTAA
>Ga0307488_10001436_pt1 | contig 19880 bp, 15 predicted proteins | sample SB02metaG_FD_202248 | JGI IMG/M metagenome (GOLD analysis project Ga0307488, IMG submission 202248) | Sea-ice brine microbial communities from Beaufort Sea near Barrow, Alaska, United States - SB 0.2 | ecosystem: Environmental > Aquatic > Marine > Coastal | place: USA: Alaska | collected... | reverse complement strand
CCAGTCTTGTAATAAGGTTTCAATAATCAACATATATTTAATAGTATATCACTTTTTAAGTAGCTTATCATTGGAGCAAAAACTACTTTAATTTTTTAAAAATCAATACTTATTTTGGTGTTTTGTGTTAAGCTATCCCCTTAATTTAATAATCTTTTATTCATCGCTTAAACATTGATATGCAGCTTTGTCTTGTTGGTGTTATTTACAGGATTAGAAAAGTGCCTTTAACGATATAAAAATATGCTATTTAATTTTAATTACTACAAAAAAAAACCAGTCATTATTTAGATGGAAGTAGAAAATAAAAAATAAAGTATTAGAACTTGCAGAAAATATTAGAATTTCAATGCGCGCTTAGGAGTCTAAAAGCCACTAAGTATTGGGCTTGTTATTTCAGATAAAATTAAATGAGTATTTGGTTCCCCGAAATTTATAAGTCGATCTATAAAATGCTGTAGATGCAGTTGATCCTTTAAAACAACTTTCATATGTATGTTTTGGGTGCCTGTAATTCGATGTGCTTCTTTTATTTCAGGGAAAGAAGGTACTTCAGAAATAAATTGTTTCAACTGGCCACTAAATAATTTGAGCAATACAAATACTTCTAATCCAAACCCTAACTTGGTGTTGTCGAGCGCTAATGAGTACCCTTTAATAGCACCTGTTTCTTCTAATTTTTGGACGCGCTCTCTCACAGATGACGGAGATAAGTGTATTTTTTTGCCAATGGCAACAAAAGAGATTCTAGAATTAACTTTTAATTCGTTTATTATATTGTGATCAATGTTATCTACCATTTTTATTGTTGTATTTATTTAAAAATACGTTTTTTATTTGATATTATAGGATAAAATCAATTGAATCCATTTTTAAATATAAAATTTCTTATTTAATTTTGCCTGTTTAATATTTATAACACATATTTAAATGGAAATGACAACGCTTCTTATCATTATCATTGGCATATTTCTAGGTTTTTTTATACAGACTATCATTGGTTTCGGTGGTACTTTAGTGAGTTTACCCTTACTACTAATTGTTCTAGAAATGCCAGACGCAATAGCATATATTTCTCTATTTTACTTTATTTCTAGCACTGTATTAATTTCCAAAGAATGGGTACACATTCAAAAAAAAACAATTATAAAATTGGCATTTATGTCAATAATAGGTGTGGGTGTTGGTGTTTTAATTTTGATATATGCAAATCCTACTTTTTTAAAGAGGGCGCTTGGTGTATTTATTATTGTATATGTACTCTATAGTCAGTATGTAAATAAAGAAATGCTAGTTTCCTTAAAATTAGAATATTTCTTAGGTTTTTTCGGTGGTTTGTTTTCTGGATTATTTTCTACAGGAGGCCCATTGTATGTTATTCTTGTAAAAAAGGCTACTCCTAATATAAAGATATTTAGGGCAACCATGTTTGGTGTCTTGGGTTTGATTACGCTTGTTAGAATTCCGATGCTGGTAGTTGGAGGAATTATTAAATTAAATCATTTGTATACTTCACTATTCATTCTACCTTTCTTTTTTTTGGCTTTATTCTTGGGAAAAAAAATGTATCAAAAACTAAATGAAATAATGATAAAAAGGATAATTTCAATAATGCTATTATGCTCTGGATTGCTGTTGCTAATTAAATCTTAGTTTCTTTAGGGTACTAAAACTAAAATTGGTTTTCAATAGCGTCAACAATCTATAAAACAGTACATTAGGTGCTATATCTGGTTTTTATAGCACTAATTTAATAGAAACAGTTTGTGATAAAATATATAAATCTTCCGGAATGATTTAATAATTGGCAAAAACCAATTGCATAACGTTTGATGATAAAAATAATGACGGAAAATCACAGTGCGTAGCCGATGCATCTAAAAAGGAGTGAACAATTGATAAAGACCTTATGGTTTTTGGTCAACCCATAAATATCTGGTTTGCCTAATTATGTTATTGATACGTTTTTAGCTTTCGTAGTAGTTTCATTTTATTGCGCATCGTTTTAGGTGTTTTTAGTAAACGAATAAGAAAAGAGGTTGCAGTCTTAAGAATGATCGGCAGTGTTTTTTCTGAGAGTACCAAGGGTTTAAGAGGAGCAACACCTTAAAATAATTAGAAACTAATAATTGATTTCTTAAATTGTTGAGGAGTCATCAGTTCCATTTTTTTGAATTGCCTGTTAAAATAACTTGTATTATTAAATCCAGATTTAAAGGCAATTTCAGACATTCTAAAACCTTTATATTCTTTAATTAGTTTTTTTGAAAACTTAATCTTTTCAGAGTTGATATAATCAATAGGAGAAATACCCAAAGTGTTTTTAAACTGTTTATGAAAATGTGATGAGCTCATGAATGCTTTTTTTGCAAGAACATCTACATTCATATCTTTATTGGTTAAATTGTCCTTAATGAATTTAATTACAGTTCCAATTCTTGTATCGTTAAAAGCTTGATTAGAATCATTTATAATGAACGATTTTGCTTTTGTTTGTAACAATCTAATTATTAATTCTTGAATCATTAAATCTAACAAGACATCTTTAGATTCATTGTTATTTATAAACGTACGCGTTAAACGTTCAATTAAATGATTTATAGCTGTATTGTGTATTAAATGGGATGCACTTTCATTTAAATTCCAGTTGTTATTTTCATTTTCAATAGCTACCTTTTGATTAAATTTTTTTACAACTTCATCAATTTTAAAAGCATCAATGCCCAATGCTAAACATTGCGTAGGATTGGTTTTTGTGGCATCAGGAAAATCTATAATCAACTCTTTATTTGTGGGCATAACTAAGGATTCACCGGGATAAAAATCAAAAGCTTCGAAGCCTTCAATATGGATATTTTTTTTTCCAGTAAGCATACTTGCTATAATTGGAAATCCAAATGTGAGGGATATTTTTTCTGCAAATGCATGCGTTTCATAAATACTAAGTTCAGCATATTCAGCATTATATGTAGTTCTATTCTCCACTAAAGTGGTTAGTTTTCTATTGCTTTTATGTTGATTTAACAAAGACTTCATACTCATTAGTATAAAAAAATAAGATTAATTATAGGATTTAATAGATATGTTCAACAATATAATAAATATGTGCAACAAAATTAGAATATGATAAAATAACTTTAACAAAAATATAAATAACATAAATTTTAAATCAAAAAAATAAATAATTACTAATTTAACAATAAAGTAAATGAAGTATACGAAACCTAAATTTAAAGAAAAATATTCTAATTTTATTAATGGAAAATTCGTTGCGCCACTAGGTGGTCAATATTTTAACAATACATCTCCAATTGATAATAGTTTTATTGCAAAATATCCACGTTCTCAAAAAGAAGATGTAGAGCTAGCTTTAGATGCAGCAAATGCCGCCAAAGAATCTTGGGGAAATACATCAGCAACAGAACGCTCTAACTTATTAAATAAGGTAGCAGATATTATTGAAGCCAATCTAGAAGAATTTGCACTTGTAGAAACCTGCGATAATGGAAAACCAATTCGGGAGTCTTTAAATGCAGACATTCCTTTATGTGTAGATCATTGGCGTTATTTTGCTGCTTGTATTCGATCTGAAGAAGGCAGTGCCTCAGAACTAGATCAAAACATGTTATCAATGAATATTAAAGAACCATTAGGTGTTATTGGTCAAATTATTCCATGGAATTTTCCATTATTGATGTTGTCTTGGAAATTACCGCCAGCTATAGTAACCGGTAACTGCGTAGTGTTAAAGCCAGCCGAGCAAACGCCATCTACTGCAACTTTATTGATGGAAAAAATTGCTGATGTATTTCCTCCAGGAGTAGTAAACATTGTGCATGGTTTTGGTCCTGAAGCAGGAAAACCTTTGGCCTCTAGCTCTAAAGTAAATAAAGTTGCTTTTACAGGAGAAACAACAACTGGTCAATTAATTATGCAATATGCATCAAAAAATTTAAATCCTGTAACTATGGAATTAGGGGGTAAGTCTCCAAATATTTTCTTTAATTCTGTAATGGATGCAGATGATGCTTATTTAGATAAAGCAATTGAAGGAGCAGTTCTCTTTGCCTTTAATAAAGGAGAAGTGTGTACTTGTCCCTCAAGGATTTTAGTGCAAGAAGATATTTATGATGCATTTATGGAAAGAGTTTTAGAAAGAACAAACGCCATTGTCCAAACAAATCCTTATGATGTAAGTTGTATGATTGGGGCTCAAGCATCAAATGATCAATATGAAAAAATTCAATCGTATTTTAAAATAGCTAAAGAAGAAGGAGCAAAAGTATTAACAGGTGGTGAAGTAAATAAATTACCTGGAGATTTAGCAAATGGCTTCTATATTAAACCAACCATATTGGAGGGGCACAATAAAATGCGCGTCTTTCAAGAAGAAATTTTTGGTCCTGTTGTTTGTGTAACTAAATTTAAAGATGAAGCAGAAGCTTTAGAAATTGCAAATGATACACTTTATGGTTTAGGTGCAGGAGTTTGGACACGTGATGCACATCAATTATACCAAATACCACGAGCTATAAAAGCGGGACGTGTTTGGGTAAATTGTTATCACGCCTATCCCGCACACGCACCTTTTGGTGGATATAAAAAATCTGGTTTTGGTAGAGAAAATCATGTAATGATGCTTAATTATTATCGTCAAACTAAAAATATGTTAATCTCTTATGATAAAAATAAACTAGGTTTCTTTTAGCCTTTTTTAATACCCTTAAATTATGGAAAGAATAGCAATAACAGAAAAAGCTTCAAAAGTTTTAGAACAGCTAAAAGCCAAACATGGAGACTTAATTTTTCATCAAAGTGGAGGTTGTTGTGATGGTTCTGCGCCAATGATTTTTGAAAAAGGGGATATGTACTTAGATGAAAGTGATCTTCTTTTAGGAATTTTAAATGATGTCAATTTTTATATGAATAAAGACCAGTTTGAATATTGGAAACATACTCATTTAACGGTCGATGTGACAGAAGGTAGGGGCGCAAGTTTTTCTTTAGAAATTCCCTTAGGGCTTCGTTTTTTAATTCATTCAAGATTATTGACAGAAAAAGAAAATCAATTTTTTAATCTCACATAGAAAGGCTAAATTGTTGACGCTTAAAAATTAAAATCCAAATGAGTAATTACCACATCAAACATTTAGAAGAATATTATCAAGTGTATCGGAAATCTATCAGCGCGCCAGAGAATTTTTGGGAAGAAATTGCTGAAGAACATTTTGTGTGGCGAAAAAAATGGGATACAGTCTTAGAATGGGATTTTTCACAACCAGAGGTAAAATGGTTTAAGGGTGCAAAACTAAATATTACAGAAAATTGTATTGATAGACATTTAGCAACAAGAGGAGATAAAACTGCTATTTTATTTGAGCCAAATACTCCAAGTGAAGCAGCAGAACATATTACATATACACAACTTTCAGAAAGAGTAAATCAGTTTGCAAATGTTTTAAAAGAAAACGGAGTTCAAAAAGGAGATCGCGTTTGTATTTATGTACCCATGATTCCAGAGTTGGCAATTGCAACCTTAGCTTGCGCAAGAATTGGTGCCATTCATTCTGTAGTTTTTGCAGGTTTTTCTGCAGCAGCTTTGGCAACTAGAATTAATGATTCTGATTGTAAAATGGTCATTACATCTGACGGTTCTTATCGAGGAGCAAAAACCATCGATTTAAAAGGAATTGTAGATGAGGCGCTAGAAAGTTGTCCAGGTGTGTCCACTGTTTTGGTGGCTAAAAGAATCAATACTGGCATACATATGAAAGCAGGTCGAGACCAATGGTTGCAACCTTTATTAGACACTGCTTCTAAGATATGTGAGGCAGCAACTATGGATGCGGAAGATCCTTTATTTATTTTATATACATCAGGATCTACAGGCATGCCAAAAGGAATGGTGCATACAACGGCTGGCTATATGGTGTATACAGCATATACATTTAAAAATGCCTTTCAGTATAAAGAAGATGACGTATACTGGTGCACTGCAGATATTGGTTGGATTACTGGTCATTCATATATTGTGTATGGTCCGCTGCTAAATGGGGCAACTACAATTATGTTTGAAGGAGTGCCGAGTTACCCTGATTTTGGGCGCTTTTGGGAAATTGTAGAAAAGCACAAAGTAAATCAATTCTATACAGCGCCAACAGCAATTAGAGCTTTGGCAAAGCACGGAACAGCATTGGTAGATACATACGATGTATCGTCTTTAAAAGTATTGGGTTCTGTAGGCGAACCAATTAATGAAGAAGCATGGCATTGGTATAATGACAATATAGGGAAGAAGAAAAGTCCGATTATTGATACGTGGTGGCAAACAGAAACTGGAGGCATTATGATTACTCCAATTCCATACGTAACGCCAACAAAACCCACCTATGCAACCTTGCCTTTTATAGGGATTCAACCAGCAATAATGGATGAAAACGGAAACGAATTAAAGGGAGATCAGGTAGAAGGCAGACTGTGTATCAAATTTCCTTGGCCAAGTATTGCAAGAACTATTTGGGGAAATCATCAACGTTATAAAGAAACCTATTTTTCAACATATAAGAATATGTATTTTACGGGTGATGGTGCGTTAAGGGATGAAGTTGGTTATTATAGAATCACGGGCAGAGTGGATGACGTAATTATTGTGTCTGGACATAATTTAGGAACCGCACCTATTGAAGACGCAATCAATGAACATCCTGCAGTTGCAGAATCTGCTATTGTTGGTTTTCCGCATGATATCAAAGGAAGTGCTTTATACGGGTATGTAACTTTAAAAGATACCGGGGAAAGCAGGAATCAGGATAATTTACGAAAGGAAATCAATCAATTAATAACAGATCGAATTGGGCCAATTGCCAAATTAGATAAAATTCAATTTTCAGAAGGATTGCCAAAAACACGTTCAGGAAAAATTATGCGTCGCATTTTACGCAAGATAGCCTGTAATGAAATGGACAACTTAGGGGATGTTTCTACCTTATTAAACCCTGAAGTTGTGCAACGTATTATGGACGAGCGATTGTAGTTTTTCAGCACTCTTATTGAAAACAAGAGCACTAAAGAGCATCAATTTTGGGGACTTTTAATTGGAGATTCGTAATTTATCAGGTGTTCTTGGACCCTACTCGAACTACTTTTTGCTGCAAGTAGTTGTGCAACATTTGATGGATTCTTGAAGAGCTTGATTTTTTAGTTGTTTTTTAAGTTACAAATGAGAATAATTTGAATAAGAATTAGAGGAAATATTAAATTTAAATTTGTGTAAAAAGTTTGCCTGAACTAATCGTTTTTGTACTTCTTGCTATTTGGCTTTTACCCACATGCAACTAAATGTTTGATAGGCATATAGGTTTTTCTTAACTTTTGATATGTGCTTTTATTTAGAGAGCGTCTATTGAATACCTTTGAACTCAATAAAAGCTTGTAAATGACTCTATTTTTAGAAAATACAAGCACTAATTTTTTGACGCTCCAAAAATTTCTATAATGAATTAAAGTACATGCAAGTATTCAAATTCAAAGCATTCGTTTTGCTTTATTATAAAATGTAATACCTATTTGTTTTGTGTTTTAAAAAGGCTTTCTACATTAGACAGCTTTTTTAAAATGAGTGTATCTTTAACCATGAGCAACTCTTTGTTTTTTATTGCTTTCTTTATATCAACAGTTACGTAGGCATGACTATTGAAAAATTTTCTTAATTCGACAAGTTTTATTGTTGCTATACGTTTTCCATTACTGTTTTCATTTATAGAAGTGATGATAACTTTTTTGCCTTTAATATTCTTATAGTCTGCCATTCCCCCTTTTTTAATAATAAAGTTAGCTCTTGGAAAATTAATGTGCTTGTACTTATTATATTTTACATTTCCAATTAGAAAAACATTGCCGGCTTTAAAATCTGACGTAGAACTTTGAGAATAGATAAAAATGCTAATAAAAAATGCTAAAACTGAGGTTGAAATTTTGTTTTTCATAATGATTGGGTTTAATATGAACGTTAATACAGCTGCTTAATGGCAATAAAAAACAATAGTTTGTTATTCAAATTCAATTAAGAGTTCGTTTTTGTTTACTATTTGGCCTGTAACAATCGAAATAGATTTTATAATACCATTTCTAGGTGAGGTTAAAGCATTTTCCATTTTCATAGCCTCTAAAATTAAAAGGGTATCAGCTACTTTTACTTCTTGTCCAATTGCTATGTGAGCGGTTAAGATTAATCCTGGCATGTGTGCTTTAATTTTTTTGACTTTTTTTTGTAGCACTAATTTTTAATCCCATTTCCTTAATTAAAATGTCTAATTCGTTAAAAATATGCACCTCGTACCTAGTGTTATTGCTTTGTATGTGATATGATTTTTGATTAAAACTAGCCTTAGTAATTGCTGTTTTGTAAGCTTTGTTTTCATGTAAAACATGAAATTTTGAGTCTGAAACTTCAAAGGTGTCAACGTTTAAAAGAGCTTGTTTATCAATCTTAAAATCGAAAGCGTTGTTTACTTTTACTTGATAGGAATTCTTCACTTTGTAGTAATTTGGCTATTATAAATATAGGTAATATATGGGCTTTTGCTAAAATCGTTTGTGGAAGTATTGTTGATTTGGTTTTTGGTTAGATATCAATGGATCGCATAGAAAAACCGGAGGTGTTAAATTTTTGCAATAATGTCATGTTAATTTGAATGGCATATAAATTGATAAGATAAGAAAATAACATCCTCAAACTAATTTATGCAACATTTGAAAGATTCAAAAGAAGATAAAAAAAAGCCTAAGGTTTCAATTTTAAAAGCGTTTAAAACCATTATTTGGCCAAAGCGAAAGCTTGTTTTTATTGGCTTAATTTTGATTGTTTTAAGTAGATTGGCAAGCTTAATAGCGCCGTTAAAAATCAAATCTTTGTTAGACGATGTAATACCTAATAGGGATTACGATGCCTTGTATCGTTTATTATTTATTGTTGGACTTGCAATTTTAGTGCAATCAATTACTTCTTTTTTATTGACACGGATTTTAAGTGTCCAAGCACAATTTTTGATATCTGAATTAAGAGCGCAGGTGCAAAAAAAGGTACTTTCTTTACCGATTCGTTTTTTTGACAACACCAAATCTGGCGCTCTGGTTTCTAGAATTATGAACGATGTAGAAGGCGTTCGAAATTTAATAGGAACTGGTTTGGTGCAATTAGTTGGAGGAACAATAACAGCTGTAATTTCATTGGTTTTATTGATTCAAATAAGTCCATCAATGACCTTTTTTGTATTGGTTCCTGTGGCTGTTTTTGGGGTGGTTGCTTTAAAAGCTTTTAAATACATCCGTCCTATTTTTAGAAATAGAGGAGTTATCAATGCAGAGGTAAATGGGAGATTAGTTGAAACCTTGTCCGGTGTTCGAGTGATTAAGGCTTTTAATGCAGAATCACAAGAAAACGAAGTTTTTGAAAAAGGGGTAGACAAATTATTTCAAAATGTAAAGAAGAGTTTAACAGCAACGGCTTTAATGACCAGTTCATCTACTTTTCTTCTCGGAATTGCTTCTACTGGAATTATGGGTATTGGGGGGTATAAAATTATGGCAGGAGAATTAACGGTTGGAGACTTTCTCTCGTTCACATTATTGCTTGGTTTTATGATTGCACCTATTGTTCAAATGAGTAATATTGGAAGTCAATTAACAGAAGCATTGGCTGGTTTAGATAGAACAGAAGAGTTGATGAATATGCCTGCTGAAGAAGATAACGAAGACAGAACAATTGCTTTAGAAAATATAAAAGGCGAAATTATTTTTAACGATGTTTGTTTTGCTTACGAAGAGGGGAAAGAGGTATTGAATAACATTAATTTTAAAGTGGCTTCTGGCTCTGTAACTGCATTGGTAGGAAGTTCTGGTTCTGGTAAATCTACAATTGCAGGCTTATCTGCTACTTTTTTAAATCCTAAATCGGGCACAATCACAATAGACAAACAAGATCTTTCTAAAGTGAAATTAGCGAGTTATAGAAAACACCTTGGTGTGGTTTTACAAGATGAATTCTTGTTTGAAGGAACGATTAAAGAAAACATCCTATTTCCCCGACCAAATGCAACGGAACAAGAATTACAAAATGCTGTACATGCTGCCTATGTAAATGAGTTTACAGATCGTTTCGATGAAGGTTTAGATACGTTAATTGGCGAAAGAGGCGTAAAGCTTTCTGGGGGACAACGTCAACGTTTGGCAATTGCAAGAGCAATTTTGGCAGATCCTAAAATTATTATATTAGATGAAGCAACTTCTAGTTTAGATACTGAAAGTGAATCCTTAATTCAGAAAAGTTTATCAGGATTGGTAAAAGACCGAACCACCCTTGTAATTGCGCACCGATTGAGTACAATAAAACAAGCAGATCAAATTTTAGTTGTAGAAGCAGGTAGCATCGTAGAAAGAGGAACCCACGATGATTTGATAGCGGCAAAAGGGAGGTATTTTGATTTATACACCTATCAAGCTAAAATTTAATTCTAGTGATGCATAAGTTTCTAAACATTATTTTGATAAACAACTTTGATAATTATTAAAATTACTACTTCCAAAAATATGAAAAAAGTACTTATATTATTAATTATGGTAATTGCAATTTCTTGTAAAAACGAATCTAAAAAAGATCGAGTGGCTGAAATAAAGACGGAAAATTTCCCAACAGATTTAGGACTTGTTTTCAAAACGCATGGAGGAATAGATACTTGGAGAGATGCACAAATAGTATCTTTTAATATAGGTGAACAGGTACATACCGTAGACTTATATTCAAGAAAAACAGTAGTACATACGCCAAAATACGCGCTAGGATTTGACGGTAAGGAAGTATGGCTGGAAGAAGAAAAAAAAGGAAATTATAAAGGAAATCCCGAATTTTATTACAACTTGTATTTCTACTTTTATGCGATGCCTTTTGTCTTAGCCGATGCAGGAATTATATATGAAAAAGCAGACGATTTAATTTTTGAAGAAACGACTTATCCTGGATATAAAATTTCTTATGAGGCTGATATAGGGGCTTCTCCTGATGATACTTATATGGTGTATTACAATTCAAAAACCTACCAAATGGAATGGTTAGCATATACTGTTACTTTTGCGGCCAAAGAATCGAATGATGATTACCATCTTATAAAATATAATAAATGGGAAGATGTAGACGGTTTTTTGTTGCCAAAAGAAATTACCTGGTATAAAATGGATGAAAAAGGAATGCCAACAAAAGCTGCGGGAGATCCGGTAGAATTCACGTTGCCTTTAGTAAGTAAAGGTCAATTAGCAGATTCATTTTTTGAGAAGCCGGTACCTGTTCAGTAGTAGTTTTCGAACTTTATTGTAAGTGCTTAATTATTGAATCATAAATAGTAACATAATAGTCATGAAACTCTGGAAGCAGAACGTTTTTAAGGTTTTTTGTTTCTTTTAATACTTTTAAATCCCACAATTCTAAACCTGCAACTTCTTCCTTTTGCATTTTCAATGTCGAAATAGGGACTTTCAATTCGGCAATAAAAACATGCTGATGTTCATGGTCTTGAATTCCGTTTTCATGAGTTACTTGATGAATTCTGGTGCCTATTTTGAGGAGGTCTTTTTCTTGAATCTCCATTCCAATTTCTTCAAAAACTTCTCTTTTGGCGCCTGCTATAATTTCTTCGCCTGCACCAATATGTCCTGCAACAGAAATATCCCAAATTCCAGGAAACACTTTTTTGGTAAAAGCTCTTTTTTGAAGTAGTACTTTTCTATCCGATGTAAACAACCAAATATGCGCAGTTGCATGAAACCATCCATTTTTGTGCGCTTCAGATTTTAGCGCTGTATTTCCTGTTGCTATTCCTTCAGGAGTCAGTATGTCTATAAGTTCATCCATATTTTAAAATAGTCCTTTCAGGTTTTTAAAACCTGAAAGGACTTACTTAGTAGTTTAAGAATAACATTGATTGTATTAAAAACAAACATTGAAATCTATAAAATTGGTGTCTTTCTTTTTTAGCTATTCAAAATAAGAAAAACTTTCTTCACCTTTCATCTTTAAAAGTGTCTCATAAATCATTTTTATTACATTCTCTACATCATCTCTATGGGCCATTTCTACCGTGGTATGCATGTATCTTATAGGTAAGGATATCAATGCAGAAGCAATGCCGCCATTACTGTAAGCAAAAGCATCTGTGTCTGTTCCTGTAGCTCTAGAAAGTGCAGAACGTTGAAAAGGAATTTTGTTTGCTTCTGCAGTATCTATAATTAAATCGCGAAGTTTTTGTTGTACAGCTGGGGCATAGGCAACAACGGGTCCTTTACCTAATTCTAAAAGGCCTGCTTTTTTTACTTCGATCATTGGTGTAGTTGTGTCATGCGTAACATCCGTAACAATAGCTACATTTGGTTTTATGGTTTGTGCAATCATTTCCGCTCCACGCAATCCAATTTCTTCTTGTACAGAGTTTGTAATGTACAAACCGAAAGGCAATTCTTTTTTATTCTCTTTTAACAAACGAGCAACTTCAGCAATCATAAAACCACCCATTCTGTTGTCTAAAGCTCTACAGACAAATTTATCTCCATTTAAAATGTGAAACTCATCTGGATAGGTAATTACACAACCAACATGAACGCCTAATTTTTCAACTTCCGCTTTGGTAGCGCAACCAGTATCGATAAAAATATTATCTGGTTTTGGTGCTTCTTCACTCGATTTGTCTCTTGTATGAATTGCAGGCCAGCCAAAAACACCTTTTACAATGCCGTTTTTAGTGTGAATATTTACAATTTTACTTGGTGCAATTTGGTGATCTGAACCACCATTTCTAATCACATAAATCAACCCATTATCAGAAATATAATTTACATACCAAGAAATTTCATCTGCATGTCCTTCGATTACAACCTTGTATTTTGCATCTGGATTTATAACCCCAACTGCAGAACCATAGGTATCTGTAATAAAAGTATCCACATACGGCTTTAGATACTCCATCCAAATTTTCTGACCTTCCCATTCATATCCAGTAGGAGCGGCATTGTTTAAGTATTTCTCTAAAAATGTTAGTGATTCTTTAGTTAATATGGTTTTTTTCGTCATTAATTATATGTTTATCAAAATTAATTTTTTGTTTCTAAATGTAAAAATAAAGCGAATTTTTATGATTTCTATTAAAAAAATCACAAAAAGGTGTAACAAAAGGGCTTACTTTTACACTAACCAGTAACGTGAAAATTCCAAAATCAAGAATATGAAATTAGTAATTAAGAATCTAACCAAGACTTATAAAAATGGTGTGAAAGCAATTGACGATTTAAGTATCGAAATAGGCACAGGAATGTTTGGATTACTTGGACCAAATGGCGCAGGAAAATCTTCATTAATGAGAACCATTGCAACCTTGCAAAGTCCGGATTCTGGTACAATTACTTTTGGAGATATTGATGTTTTAGAAGACAATATGTCTTTAAGAAAAGTATTGGGATATTTGCCACAGTCTTTTGGGGTGTATCCAAAAATGTCTGCAGAAGAATTGCTAGATTATTTTGCTACTTTAAAAGGAATTACAAATAAAAAAGAAAGAAAAGCTATTGTAAGGGAGGTTTTAGAAATCACCAATTTATATGAAGTAAGACGCAAAGACGTTGCTGGTTATTCTGGGGGAATGAAACAGCGTTTTGGCATTGCTCAATTGCTTGTAAACAATCCGAAATTAATTATTGTAGATGAACCAACGGCTGGTTTGGATCCCGCAGAAAGACATCGTTTTTTAAATGTTTTAAGAGAAGTAGGAAGTAATTGCACGGTTATTTTCTCTACACATATTGTAGAGGATGTGAAGGAGTTGTGCAATGAAATGGCAATTTTGAATGGAGGAAGAATTTTAAAACATACAACACCGCAAGAAGCTACAAAAGAAATAGAAAATACAATTTGGATAAAGGTTATCGAGAAAGATGATTTGGAAGAAAACATGAAGCAATACAATGTTTTGTCTAGAAATTTTAATCCAGATAATACCTTAAATATTAGAGTATATTCAAAGGTAAAACCTTCTGAAGATTTTGTGGCTTCAGCACCGCAATTAGATGATGTATATTTTATCGCTTTAAACCAAGATGAACCTGTTTTAAACAGTTAAGAATTAATAATTTGCAATTTAGTCCCCGAATTCAATCTTAACTTTATTATTTTAACGCAGCACTGACAGCAGATCATTCACAACTTTTAAAATTATGTTTTCAACACTATTTAAACAAGAACTAAAATACTGGTTTCACAGACCTGTTTTTTACATATACGCTACAATATTCTTACTACTGGCTTTTTTTCTATCTGCAACCTCTGCAGGTATTTGGGATGGTATTACGGGAACTAGAGGCTCTTCTAGAATTGTTAATTCGCCTATTGGTATCAATGGGTTATTCAATGGTTTTACTGTTTTAATTTTCTTTTTATTCCCTTCTATTATAGGAGTTTCTATACACAGAGATTTTAAAAGTGAAATGCACACTATTCTATATTCGTATCCCTTTACAAAAGCAAATTACTTATTTGCGAAATTTTTTAGCGGTATTGTAGTGGTTTCGGCCATTGTTTTGGCCATTGCTTTGGGAATGATTATTGGTTTTCGTTTTCCCGGAACCAACGCAGCCATTGTTGGTGGTTTTAACATCATGAGCTATTTACAAACCTATTTGGTATTTATAGTACCAAACGTGCTGTTTTTTGGTGCAGTTGTTTTTGCCGTGGTTACTTTTTCTAGAAATATTACAGCTGGTTTTATTACGGTAATTATATTATTATTTGTACAAGGAACAATCAGTAGTATTTTTTCTGAACCAGCACAGGCAACGTTACTTGCCATTTTAGATCCTTTTGGCGCTGCGGCAGGAGATTATTACACAAAATATTGGACAGTCTCTGAACAAAACGAGCTACAAGTGCCAATAAGAGAATTCATTATGTACAACAGATTGTTGTGGTTGGTTGTTTCTTCGTTAATCTTCGGATTGGTTTTTAAGTACTTTCAATTCAGTCAGAATGCAATTTCTATTTCTTTTAGAAAGACAAAATCCGAAAGAGTTATAAAAACTAATTTTAATAGAATTACAAAAATAACCTTGCCAAAGGTTACACAAGATTATTCTTTTGTTCAGAATTTAAAAACAATGTGGAAATTATCTCATATTGATTTTAAGTATATTTTTAAAAGCTTGCCTTTTATTTGTATTCTTATTGTAGGTGTTTTAATGTTGGTGGCTACTTTGTTTAGTTCTAGTGAAATATTTGGTACGGATACACTTCCTGTAACTTGGCAAATGCTGGGAGGTGGTAATGTTTTTAGCCTGTTAGTGTTAAACGTTTGTACATTTTTATATGCTGGTATGTTGGTGCAAAGAGCAAGAATGGCACGTATACATCATTTAGTAGATAGCACACCCATACCAAATTGGGCTTTGTTATTTTCTAAACTGATTGCTTTGTTAAAGATGCAACTTGTTCTATTGCTAGTCATTATGGTGTCTGGTATGTTGTTTCAGGTATACAAAGGGTATTACGATTTTGAAATTGGCCATTATATAAAAGAATTGTTTGGTTTAAAGTTATTGAATTATGCAGTTTGGGCTTTTTTGGCAATTTTTATTCAAACGTTGGTAAAAAATCAATATTTAGGGTTTTTTATTTTGTTGATATTGGCTATTGGTATCCCATTTTTGTCTTTCGCGGGTATCGAATTATCCATCTTTAAATACAACGAGGGTCCAGAATATAGTTATTCGGATATGAATGGTTATGGTACTTTTTTACAACCTTATTTATGGTATAAATTGTATTGGATTTTAGGGGGAACGCTCTTGTTAATAGTTAGCATATTATTTTGGTTTAGAGGTTTGCCAAGTTCTTTTAGAGAAAGAACAGAAATTGCAATACAAAGATTTAAAAGGCCGCATGCAGTTGGCTTTATCATTGTGCTAATCGCTTTTTTAACCTTGGGGCTTAAGATCTATCAAGAAACAAAATCTGATAGTAAAAATTCAGCTTCCAAACAAGCAGAGCTCAATGCGGTTAAATGGGAAAAAACGTATAAGAGATACGAAGATTATAAGCAACCAAGAGTGGTAGCTGTAAATGCAGACATGCATATTTTTCCAAAGAAAAAAACATACAAAGCAAGTGCCGTTTTTACGATGGTAAACAAAACAGATATCCCAATCGATAGTGTTTTCTTAAACCATAATTCGTTAGAGAGTACTTTTGAGTTTAACAAATTGAATGCGCTGGTATTAGAAGACACAGTTTTTCATTTTGATATTTATAAGTTTGACAAAAAAATACAACCTGGAGATTCTTTACAATTAACAATCCAAGTAAAAAGTAAAGAAAATTCAAGGTTCCAAAAGAAATCTCGAGTAAGAGCAAACGGAACATTTATTAATAATCTTGTCATTTTCCCTTCTTTTGGGTATTCTTCTAGCAGAGAATTAACAGATAACAAAACGCGTAAGAAATACAATTTACCCGCTAATAATTTACGTCCATATCCCTCAGATTCGTCTGCTTTAGGAAACACTTATATTTCCAAAGATTCAGATTGGATTGATTTTGAGGCCACCGTTTCTACTTCAAAAGATCAAATTGCGATTGCACCTGGTTATTTACAAAAAGAATGGATGGAAGGGAATCGTAAATACTTTCATTATAAAATGGATAGTAAAATCTTAAATTTTTACGCTTTTAACTCCGCGAGATATAAAGTTAAAAAAGAAATATGGAATGGGATTCGTTTAGAAATTTATTACCACAAGCCACATGATTATAATTTAGACAGAATGCTAAAAGGAATGAAAGCTTCTTTGGCTTACAATGCGAAGAACTTTAGTCCATATACACACAAACAGCTAAGGATTATTGAGTTTCCTAGAACTGCAGGAACTTTTGCACAAGCATTTGCCAACACCATCCCTTTTTCTGAAGGTCTTGGTTTTATTGCAGATGTAGATGAAGAGAATGGAGACGGTGTCGATTACCCTTTTGCAATAACAGTGCATGAAGTTGCACATCAATGGTGGGCACATCAAGTAATTGGTGCAGATGTTTTGGGAGCAACCATGTTGTCTGAAAGTATGTCTGAATATGTTTCTTTAAAAGTATTAGAACATCAGCATGGAAAATCTAAAATGCGTACATTTTTAAAGAAGTCTTTAGATGGATATTTAATGCAAAGAACATTCGAAACTAAGAGAGAAAACCCCTTAATGTATAATGACGGTCAAGGGTATATACATTATCAAAAAGGGTCGTTAGTTTTTTACGCTTTGAGTGATTATATAGGAGAAGAGAATTTAAATGGAGCGTTGAAAAAATATGTAGACCAGGTAAAGTTCCAAGAGCCACCGTACACAACTTCTTTAGAAATGTTGAAGTATATCCGAGAAGTAACTCCAGACTCTCTCAGCTATGTCATTAAAGACATGTTTGAAACCATAACGCTTTATAAAAATAGAATAGTGGATGTAAAGTCTACCGAATTAGCGGACGGAAAATATCAAGTAGATATCGAATTTGAGGTTTCTAAATATAGAAATGATGAAAAAGGAAGGAAATATTATGGTGAAAAAGTAGGGGATACTTTAAGTTATAAAACAGAAAAAATGAATGCGCCTATTTTATCAGTTCCTTTAGCAGATTATATAGATATTGGTATTTTTTCTGAACAAGAAATAGATGGAAAAAAGAAAGAGAAACAACTCTATTTTCAAAAGCATAAAATAACAAAGATTCACAATAAAATTACTTTGATTGTAGCTGAAAAACCGTTGGAAGTTGGTGTAGATCCTTACAATAAATTAATAGATACAAAGTCTGATGATAATCGAAGAAAGTTTTAAAGAGTCTGTAAAATGGACTTTGTAGCGCCCAGTACTTTTTTGTCATTGCAATGAAAAGAATAAAAAACTGATAATTAATTAAGGAACAAAAAAATATTTTTTTTAGTATTCATAATTACTCGGTGTCTTTGTACTAAGAAGTAAAAAATGAAAGTGCATTTTGTTAGCTTATGCGTTGTTCAAAAGTTTGCGATGTGAAAGTAATTTAAGTTGTGGGCTTTTTGAAATAGTCTAATTTTAGATGTAGTCGAATTAAATAATTAAAAATTTACATCTTTAAAAAAACAGATACTTTTGATCTTTAATCCGGTAAAGAGAATTTAACGGATGGAATTATAGGCAATATACAAGGCATTGCTGCGGGCTTAATTTTAGAAAACGGCAATCAATATTTAGGTAAGCTTATCGTTTTTAAATGTATAGAGAATCGTTAAATCAGTTTATTTTATAGGAAGTACTTTAAAAATAAATGCTATTTTTAGCCTTTAAAGATACATCATGTTCCAAAGGTTTAAAGAAACTGTTTTAAAGCGTCAATTAGACAAGCTATTATCTCAAAGTGAGTATAGTGGTAATTCGCCATTAAAAAAAATAAGTTCTATTGGTATTATTACTTCAGAAAAAATTGTGAACGAAGTAGCTGTTCAAATAGAAATAGAGGCTCTTTTAAAATGTACAAACACCAAGATGTATCGTTTTCGAAAATTTGATAAAACTGCGGATGTTTCTTGCAAACATTTTACCGAAAAAGATATCAACTGGAAAGGCCAGTTCACACAAGATAATATGCAAGTTTTTCTAGAACAGCCATTTGACTTGTTGATAGGATATTTTAATTCGAATAATATTTTTTTAGAAACTGCCGTTTTACAATCAAAAGCTCAATTTAAAGTAGGATTTGCTGGAGTAAATTCTAGTTTATACAAAATAGAAATTTTTGAAAAAACAGCAAACGTAACTGCATTTACTTTAGAGTTAAAAAAATACCTTAAAATTATTAAAAGACTATAAAATTAAACTTTCCGTTTAAAGTTGTGTATTCTATTCATTCATTAAAAAATCTCGTATAAAAATCAATCTTAATAGTGTAGTTTTGCAGCTCTAAATATTTATAGAATGCAAAAGTTTATAGGAACAGGAGTTGCTTTAATAACCCCTTTTAAAGAAGATTTAAGTGTAGATTTTGATGCACTCGTAAAGTTGGTCAATTTTAATATAGAAAATGGCACAAACTATCTGGTAATAAACGGTACAACTGCAGAAAGTGCAACGGTTAGTAAGGAAGAAAAACTTCAAATTATAGCGCTTATTGTAAAAACAAATGCAAATAGAGTTCCTTTAGTTTTAGGAATTGGAGGAAATAATACTTTAGAAGTTATAACAGCTATAAAAACAACAGATTTAACTCATATTGATGGCATCTTATCTGTGGTACCTTATTACACTAAGCCAACACAAGAAGGAGTTTATCAGCACTTTAAAGCAATAGCAGCCGCTACAGAAAAACCAATTATTTTGTATAATGTTCCAGGTAGAACAGGAAAAAATATGGAAGCTTCAACAACCATTCGTTTGGCAAAGGATTTTGTAAATATAGTAGGTGTAAAAGAAGCTGGTAACAATGTGCAGCAATATTTAGAGTTGTTAAAAAATAAACCATCAGATTTTTTAATTATTTCTGGGGATGATGATTTGGCTTTAGGAATCACATTAGCAGGAGGTTCTGGAGTTATATCGGTAATTGGACAAGCGTATCCAAAAGAATTTTCGACTTTAATTAACCATGGTTTAGAAGGTGAAAATAAAGAAGGATATGCGATTCATTTTAAAATGATGACGATCCTTGATTATATTTTTGAAGAAAATAATCCTGCAGGAATAAAAACTGTTTTACAAGAATTAGGAATGTGCAGTAACGAAGTTCGTTTGCCATTGGTAAAAGCATCTGAGGGATTGCATGATAAAATTAGGAA
>Ga0307488_10001435_pt1 | contig 19883 bp, 14 predicted proteins | sample SB02metaG_FD_202248 | JGI IMG/M metagenome (GOLD analysis project Ga0307488, IMG submission 202248) | Sea-ice brine microbial communities from Beaufort Sea near Barrow, Alaska, United States - SB 0.2 | ecosystem: Environmental > Aquatic > Marine > Coastal | place: USA: Alaska | collected... | reverse complement strand
TAGGGTTATATCCCAAAGGGTTTAGCATAAATTTCCAACGATAAGCACGTGATAAATGGCTTAATATTCCAAAAGTTAAAGACAAGAAAACCCAATAATAATTGGCAGTTTTAAATGAATTAATAATTGAAACCTTATCCTCAGGAGAAAGTTTGGACAGAAAATTCCAAATTAAAAAAACCCCAAAAAGAATGGGTAGTGAAGTAATAAGTATTTTCTTGACTTTTTTATTCAACTTTTAGGATACTAAATTAGTGTCTTCATTTGGAAAAATAATCCAAGGTTTAAAATTTTTGGCAGTTTCAAAATCCATATTTGCATAGGTAATAAGAATAAGAACATCTTCAACTGCAACTTTTCTAGCTGCGGCTCCATTCAGAATGATTTTACCCTTTTTGCGCTCTCCATTATTGTTGTTTACAATTTGGATTTTTTCACCTTCAATAATATTAGCAGCATCCATCAAATCTTGATCAATAGTAATACTACCGATATAATTTAAGTCTGCTCCAGTTACTTTAATACGATGAATTTTTGATTTTACTACGGTAACTTGCATGGCGCAAAATTAGGGATTTTTCTAAACAAATAATTTATAATTTAAGATTATCAATCAACCTTATTTTTCCTGCAAAAACAGCGATAAAAGCGCGATAATTTTTTCCTTGATTTTTTTCTGAAATAGTAAGTAGTGTTTCCTCTTCTGCAATCTCAAAATACTCCAATTTTAATAATGGATGTTTTTTAAACTTTTTTTCAATCCATTTATAAACTTTATAGGTGTTTTTCTTGGAAAATTTCTTTTTTGCTTTTTTCAACGTCTTATAAATAAATGGTGCTGCTTCACGATGTTTTTTAGTCAATCGAGCATTCCTAGAGCTCATAGCAAGTCCATCGACTTCTCTGAAAATTTTACAGCCAACAATACTTACTGGAATTTCATGTTTCTCAACCAATTTATGAATGATTTGTAATTGTTGAAAATCCTTTTCTCCAAAATAGGCATTGTTAGGTTTTACGATTTCAAAGAGTCGCTTTATTATTGTTCCAACACCATCGAAATGACCGTCACGAAATTTCCCTTCCATTAGATGCTCTAATCCATTAAAATTGAACGATTCAGATTGAATTTTTTGACTATAAATTTCATTTGCATTTGGTGTAAAAACAATATCACAGTCAACCGTTTTAAGTAATTCAAAATCTGCCTCAAGGGTTCTTGGGTATTTTTTTAAATCTTCGGGTTTGTCGAATTGTGTAGGATTAACAAATATGCTCACAACGACAAGATCGTTGCTTTTTTTAGCCTGATTAATCAATGATAAGTGCCCTTGATGTAAGGCTCCCATAGTAGGGATAAGACCAATTCTTTTATCAGAATCAATTAAAGATAAAGATTGTTGTAAATCTTTTATTTTTTCAAAAATCAACATTCAACATTGTTAATTACTGTTAAAACAAGGCAAACTTACTCTTTTACAATCAAAATTTGCATAAAATTTCGTAATTTTGCACAGAATTAATTTTAAGGGGATAATGAAAGATAAGAGAATATTATATGTGTCTTCGGAAGTAGTTCCGTACTTACCTGAAACGGAACTTGCTAAATCATCATTTGATATTGCAAGAATGGTTCATGGGAAAGGTGGACAGACTAGAATTTTTATGCCTCGTTTTGGTGTCATCAATGAAAGAAGACATCAGTTACATGAGGTAATTAGACTGTCAGGGATGAATTTGATAATTAATGATGTAGATATGCCGTTAATTATTAAAGTTGCTTCTATTCCAAAGGAAAGAATGCAAGTTTATTTTATCGATAACGATGAGTATTTTAAGCGCAAGGCTACGATTAAAGATGAAAAAGGAGAGTTATTTTCTGATAATGATGAGAGAATTATATTTTTTGTCAAGGGAATTATTGAAACAGTAAAGAAATTAAATTGGGCTCCAGATATTATTCATGTTCATGGATGGATGGCTGCTTTACTACCGTTATACCTTAGAGAATATTATAAAGATGACGCGTTGTTTACGAACAGTAAAATTGTGACTTCAATTTACAATAATGGATTTGAAGGAACATTGGATAAAGAACTGGTTAAAAAAATTAGTTTTGACAATATAGATCTTAAAAAAATTGATTCATTAAAAGAGCCAAACCATCATAATCTACTTAAAATTGCAATTGAAAATTCTGATGCTGTAATATCAGGAAGTGAAGACAATAGTGAAGAGTTACTCTCTTATGCTAACTCGTTAAACATTCCTGTGCTTGATTATCAACCTTTAGATAATTTCGAAGATGCGTATTTGAATTTTTACCAAACAGAAGTATTACAAGAAGAAAATTAAATCACCAAAATTTATGACAACAAAAGTTGTGAAAATAATAAAACAAGTATCATTTGTTTTATTAATAGGAATTATTTCGTGTGAATCTGACATAGAAGGAGTAGGAGTTAACATTGTAGATAATGGAGTTTTTGAAATAAATTCTTACAGTTCAGAATTTATTTCATACAATAATAATATTGACAACGTTAAATCGAACCAATTAGGTCAATATTTATTGGGGGTTTATAAAAATGATGATTTTGGACAGATAGAAGCCTCAATTGTTTCTCAATTAACGCAAAATACACCCCTTTTTACAGGATTTGGAGATAGTCCATCGATTGATGCGGTTATCTTATCAATTCCTTATCAAGCAACTCGTCAGGCAGAAGATAATGATAATGGTTCTCCAAAATTTGAAATAGATTCCATTTTTGGGAATAAAGATGTAACGTACAACTTGAGTGTATATGAAGTTGAAACCTACTTAAACACATTAGACCCTTCTGACCCTTCCGAAGAATTGGATTATTATTCAGATCAAACTTATGCTTTTAATTCGAATGCTTTATATGCTGAGTTGTTTAACCCAAATGAACAAGACACTGTGCTATATATCGATCGTCCTGGAGTTATTCTTGATCTTGAAACTATGGAACATGATGTTGATACTATAAAAATCACTGGCGTATTGCCGTTCATTCAAATTCCACTGGACAAAGATTTTTTTACAAATGAATTTTTAACCAATCCATCTGCATTTGAATCTACAACAACTTTTGTTGATTTCTTTAGAGGATTGTTAATTCAAGCAACACCAGCATCCGATCCAGAAGCATCTATTACTTCTTTAGATTTAGCTTCTGCAAACATGTCAATTTATTACACCAATGATGTTGATGGTGTAAAAACAAAACAGACTGCTGTATTTAACTTTAGCGGAGTAACATCTAATATTTATAAGCGCGACTATACATCCTCTAATGTTGAACCTTTTATTCCTAGTTCTCCCAACACTACAGCAGGTGATGAAAAGTTATATTTACAAGGGGCCGCAGGTTCAATGGCATTAATAGATTTATTTGGGGGTGATGATATTGAAGAATTAAGAAATAACAATTGGTTGATTAATCAAGCAAATTTGATCTTCTATATTGATCAGAGTTCTGATGTGTCTTTACTACCAGAAAGATTGTTTTTATACAATTATGAAGAGGGTATTCAACTAACGGATGTATTGACAGAAACCGCCACCTATGATGGCTTGTTGGAAAATGATGAAGACGGAAATCCATGGAGGTATAAGATTAACATTACAGATTATGTTTCTAATGTTTTAAAGTCAGATGACCCTTTAGAACCAACGAAATTAGGATTGAAAGTTTTTAACATTTCTGATTTCCCTACGGCTTTTGGAGATGTTGATGTTAGGGATTTAAGTTGGACAATTAAAGGCGTTGTAGTACACGGAAATAATACTACAGATATTGATAAAAGAAGTAAATTAGAAATTATTTATTCGGAAATTAATTAAGAGAACATTATATGTGCGGAATAACTGGTTATATAGGCTTTAGAGATGCTTATCCAATTGTTATGAATGGATTAAAGCGGTTAGAGTATCGAGGTTATGATAGCGCTGGAATTATGATGTATGACGGCAAGTCGATGAATCTTTCTAAAACTAAAGGGAAGGTTTCGGACTTAGAGGAGGTTACTGAAAAAGATTCAAAAAAGAGAAAAGGAACTATAGGAATAGGCCATACAAGATGGGCAACACACGGAATCCCAAATGACGTAAACTCTCACCCTCATTTTTCTAAGTCAGGAGATTTAGTCATTGTTCACAACGGTATTATAGAAAACTATGATACTATTAAAAAAGAACTTATTAACCGTGGTTATAAGTTCCATAGTGATACAGATACAGAGGTTCTTATAAACCTTATTGAAGAGGTAAAAAAGAACGAAAAATGTAAATTAGGAAAAGCTGTCCAAATAGCATTAACCAATGTTATTGGTGCTTATGCAATTGCTGTTTTTGATAGAGAAAAACCCAATGAAATCGTTGTGGCTCGCTTAGGAAGTCCTATTGCAATTGGTGTAGGGAAAGGCAATAAAGAATTTTTTGTCGCTTCCGATGCTTCCCCTTTTATAGAATACACAAAAGATGCTATTTACCTAGAAGATGGTGAATTAGCAATTATAAAATTAGGAAGAGAAGTTCGTGTCCGTCAAATTAATGATGATAAAGTGGTCGACCCAACCATCCAAGAACTTCAAATGAGTTTGGAGCAAATCGAAAAAGGTGGTTACGACCATTTTATGTTGAAAGAAATTCACGAGCAACCTAAGGCTATTATTGATACATATCGAGGAAGGATGCTTCCAGATCAAGGAATCATTCGTATGTCTGGAGTTGATGATAATCTTCAAAAATTCTTAAATGCTGATAGAATTATTATTGTTGCCTGTGGGACATCATGGCATGCAGGTCTAGTCGGAGAATATCTTTTTGAACATATGGCACGTATTCCTGTTGAAGTAGAATACGCCTCAGAATTTAGATATCGAAATCCAATTATTAGACCAAACGATGTTGTTATCGCGATTTCCCAATCAGGAGAAACCGCGGATACTCTTGCTGCTATTAAATTAGCAAAATCACAAGGAGCATTTGTTTTTGGTGTATGTAATGTTGTAGGTTCATCAATTGCTAGAGAAACTCATGCAGGAGCCTATACTCATGCGGGACCAGAAATTGGTGTCGCTTCTACGAAAGCATTTACAACACAGATTACAGTGTTGTCATTGATTGCTTTAAAATTAGCAAAATCAAAAGGAACTTTATCGAACTCTGCTTTTCACACCTACTTGCAACATATGCAGTTGATTCCTGAGAAGATTGAAAAATTATTACAGATTGATGAGCACGTAAAACATATTGCGTCAATTTATAAAGACGCTAAAAACTGTTTATACTTAGGAAGAGGATTTAATTTCCCTGTAGCCTTAGAAGGTGCTTTAAAGTTAAAAGAGATTTCTTATATTCATGCTGAAGGGTATCCTGCGGCTGAAATGAAACACGGACCTATTGCATTGATTGATGAAAATATGCCAATTTTTGTAATTGCGACTAACAAAGGGCATTACGAAAAAGTAGTAAGTAACATTCAAGAAATTAAAGCGAGAAGCGGAAAAATTATTGCAATTGTTACAGAAGGGGATACTGAAGTTAAGAAAATAGCAGATCATGTTATTGAAATTCCTGAAACGGAAGAAGCGTTTACACCATTGTTAACTACGATTCCTATGCAATTATTATCATATCATATTGCAGTAATGCTCGAAAGAAATGTAGACCAACCTAGAAATTTAGCCAAGGCTGTAACAGTAGAATAGGTCTTCTTTCTTTATAGAATAAAAAAATCCAACTTATTTAGTTGGTTTTTTTTGTTTATAATCTATCGTGAATTTTAGTTGATATATTGTCATTCCATAATGTGAGGATATCTGTAGCAACACTAGCGCCACTTCCTGCAGCAATAGAAAATTGACTTCGCCAACCAGCAATTGTGCCACAAGCATACAGCCCTTCTTTTATCAAATGATTAAAATTGCGTAATTGAATTCGATCTTTCATAGGGTTTGCACGGATATGAGGTTCAATATACTTTTCTAGGCCTTGGATTGAAAAAGGTTTAGAATAATTTAAGGCAACCACAACTATATTGGAATATAATATATTTTTGTTAGTCGTAATTTGATATCCAGAATCATGCTCTGCAATTGAAATTACCTTTTCATTGTCTATCTGAAGAACATGTGGATACAGCTCTGAAAGTTGTTTTTTTCCAGACATTAATAGTTCTTTTCCTTCTGTTCCAGGTTCTAAACCAAATACATTATTGAAAAGAGCATTCTGTAAATGAGAATTTTTCTGATGCGCAATAATTCCAATATTTTTATGTATTGCAAATGACTTTTCTTTTGAAGAGCCAAGAACCAAAGCGCACTGTATTCCAGCAACTCCACCTCCAACTATCAATGCATCAAATTCCACCACTAAAACAGTGCTTTAATATTAGTTGCAAATAATTTTACAGAAATCGCGAGTAATACCACACCAAATATCTTACGAATGATTTTAATTCCATTAGGACCTATAATACGCTCTATTTTTGAAGAGGTTTTTAACACTAAATAAACTAAAGCGACATTTAATAAAACAGCAATAATGATATTTTCTACACTAAATTCTGCTCTTAAAGAAAGTAACGTTGTTAAACTTCCAGGGCCGGCAATCAAAGGAAAAGCAAGAGGAAATACAGAAGCGGTAATTCCTTCATCTCCATCATCTTTATACAATGTAATACCCAATATCATTTCTAAGGCAATAAAAAACAATATGAAAGAACCGGCAACTGCAAATGAGTTAACGTCAATCCCAATAAGCCCTAAAAGACTCTGTCCTAAAAACAAGAATACAATCATTATGAATCCAGCAATTATTGAGGCTTTTCCTGATTGAATGTGCCCCACTCTTTTCCGTAAGTCTATAATAATAGGGATATTTCCAACAATATCTATTACAGCAAATAATACCATAAATGCTGTAAAAACTTCTTTAAAATTAAAATCCATGTTGTCTTGTTTTTTTGGCAAAACTAGTAAAGAAACTTTACTTTAAAGCGATTATATAGTAAAATTCTGAAATTAAAAAGAGTATTTTTGTAGCATGATTCAATTAGGAAAAACAATTATATCTGAAGATATTATTGAGAAAGAGTTTATCTGTAATTTGAGTGCCTGTAAAGGCGCATGTTGTGTTGATGGTGATGCGGGCGCACCTTTGAGTAAAGATGAGTTGCCTATATTGGAAGGGATATATGACAAGGTAAAACCTTTTTTGACAGAAGAAGGAGTAAAAGCAATCGAAGAACAAGGACTATATACAACCAATGAACATGGCGAACATGAAACTACTCTTGTAGGAGGAAAAGATTGTGCTTATGTGATCTATGATGAAAAAAAAGTTGCTCTTTGTGGTATTGAAGAGGCCTATAATCAAGGGGAAGTAGACTGGAAGAAACCTGTTTCTTGTCATTTATACCCTATAAGAGTTCAAGATTACAGTGAGTTTTCTGCTGTGAATTATCATAAATGGGAGATATGCGACGATGCTTGTTCGTTAGGAAAAGAATTGCAAATCCCTGTCTATAAATTTGTGAAACAGGCCTTGGTGAGAAAATTTGGTGAAAACTGGTATGCAGAATTAGAAAAAGTGGCTGAAGAATTTCAAAAGGTTAAAAAAAACAATGAAATTCCATAGAAATTAAAACTTTCAATTTTTTATAAAAGAAAACTTATAATCTGACGTTTTACTTTAAACGCAACAAAATCAACTGCTGACGTAAATTACTTAATTATAAAACCTTTATTTTCAATAAGTTATCATCTTTTTTATTTTTGAATATTATTTCAATTCTAGGTGTTTTGTTAAAAACTCCCCTATGATTGTGAACAAGTATGACTTTCATTTCTAATTAAAAAGTTGAATATTTGTTTCTCACGATTGCAAGAAGTAATCGAAAGAATCAACCTTTAGAAAATCATCATTTAAAAATGTCCCAAATAGAACCTATTTTACAAGAAAACAAAAACAGATTTGTGATCTTTCCAATCCAACATCATGATATTTGGGAATGGTATAAAAAACAAGAAGCAAGTATCTGGACTGCCGAAGAAATTGACCTACATCAAGACATCTTAGATTGGGAAAACAAGTTGACCGATGACGAGCGTTATTTTATCAAGCATATTTTAGCATTTTTTGCTGCTTCTGATGGAATTGTAAATGAAAATCTTGCAGAAAATTTTGTAAGTGAAGTACAATATTCCGAGGCTAAATTCTTTTATGGGTTTCAGATAATGATGGAAAATATCCATTCTGAAGTGTATTCATTATTGATTGATACATACGTTAAGGACGATGCAGAAAAAGACGAATTGTTCCGAGCAATTGAGATTTTTCCAGCAATTAAGGAAAAGGCAGATTGGGCACTAAAATGGATCGAGAGTGATAGTTTTGCTGAGAGATTGATTGCTTTTGCAGCAGTTGAAGGAATTTTCTTTTCAGGAAGTTTTTGTTCTATTTTTTGGATGAAAAAAAGAGGATTACTTCCAGGATTAGCGTTCTCTAATGAATTAATCTCAAGAGATGAAGGAATGCATTGTGATTTTGCTGTGCATTTACACAACCATCATATCGTAAATAAAGTGCCAAAAGAAAGAATTACAGCAATTCTTGTAGATGCACTTAATATAGAAAGAGGATTTATCACGGAGTCATTACCTGTAAGCCTGATAGGAATGAATGCTAAATTGATGACACAATACTTAGAATTTGTTACGGACAGATTGTTGCAAGAATTTGGTTGTGAAAAAGTTTATAACGCAACTAACCCTTTTGATTTCATGGAAATGATTTCATTGGAAGGAAAAACTAATTTCTTTGAAAAGCGTGTTTCTGAGTATCAGAAAGCAGGTGTGAAATCTGGAGGAACTGGAAGCATCTCTTTTGATGCAGATTTTTAATCTACTAATAATAGCCAAAAGAGTCACTCTTTTATTTTAAAAAGAGGATTTCCCCTTATTAGTTTTCTTAATTTTAGGAAACTCAAAATTTACCAATCGTTTGGTTTTAACCAATCGCGACAATATAATCAACTAACTAAAGTCAATTTTAAAATTCACTAATTTAAAAAGGGCTGATAAGATTAAAACCGATAAAAGTATGTTTGTATTAAAAAGAGACGGCAGGAAAGAACCAGTGATGTTTGACAAGATCACGGCAAGAATCCGTAAGATGTGTTATGGATTGAATAAAATAGTAGAACCTACTAAAGTTGCCATGAGAGTTATTGAAGGATTGTACGATGGAGTTACGACTTCTGAACTTGACAATCTTGCGGCAGAAACCGCTGCAACAATGACTGTTCAACACCCTGATTACGCGAAACTTGCTGCAAGAGTTGCTGTTTCCAACTTACACAAGAATACTAAAAAAACATTTTCAGAGGTTGTTACTGATTTGTATACGTATGTAAATCCAAGAACGGATAAAAAAGCACCGTTGATTGCTGATGATGTGTATAAAGTAATTATGGATAACGCTGCAAAGTTGGACTCTACAATTATTTATAATAGAGATTTTAACTATGACTATTTTGGGTTTAAAACCCTAGAACGTTCTTATTTGTTAAAATTAAATGGAGAGATTGCCGAACGTCCACAACACATGTTGATGCGTGTTGCTGTTGGGATTCACTTGAATGATCTTGACGAAGCAATTGCAACATATGAGTTGATGAGTAAGAAATTTTTCACACATGCAACACCAACATTATTTAACTCAGGAACTCCAAAGCCTCAAATGTCATCTTGTTTCTTATTACAAATGCAAGACGATAGTATCGATGGAATTTATGATACTCTAAAACAAACGGCCAAGATTTCACAATCTGCTGGAGGAATAGGATTGTCTATTCATAATGTGCGTGCTACAGGGTCTTATATCCGTGGAACTAATGGTACTTCTAATGGTATTGTGCCAATGTTAAAAGTATACAATGACACAGCAAGATATGTAGATCAAGGAGGAGGAAAGCGTAAAGGATCATTTGCTATGTATATTGAACCTTGGCATGCTGATGTTTTTGATTTTTTAGATTTAAGAAAAAATACTGGAAAAGAGGAGATGAGAGCGCGTGATTTATTTTATGCGATGTGGATTCCAGATTTATTTATGAAGCGTGTTCAAGAAGATGGAGAATGGACATTGATGTGTCCAAATGAGTGTCCACATTTATTTGACACGTACGGAGATGAATTTGAAAAACTATATGAAGGGTACGAAAAAGTAGGAAAAGGACGTAAGAAGATTAAAGCTCGTGTCTTATGGGAGAAAATTCTTGAAGCACAGATTGAAACAGGAAATCCATACATGTTGTATAAAGATGCTGCTAACCGTAAGTCAAATCAAAAGAATTTAGGAACGATTCGTTCTTCTAATTTGTGTACTGAAATTATGGAGTATACTGCCAAAGATGAGGTTGCGGTATGTAACTTAGCATCGATTGCAGTATCAATGTTCGTTAGCGAAGATAAAGAAGGAAAGAAATTTTTCAATCACAAAAAATTATTTGACGTAACGAAAAAAGTTACACGTAACTTAGATACGGTTATTGATAGAAATTACTATCCAGTAATTGAAGCACAGAATTCTAATTTCCGTCATAGACCTGTAGGTCTAGGAATTCAAGGATTGGCAGATGCATTTATCATGTTACGTTTACCATTTACATCTGATGAAGCAAAGCAATTGAATCAAGAGATTTTTGAAACGCTCTATTTTGCTGCAGTAACTTCTTCTATGGAAATGGCAAAAGCCAAAGAGCCTTATTCAACATTTAAGGGTTCTCCAATGAGCGAAGGAGAATTCCAATTTAATATGTGGAATGTATCTGAAGATGATCTAAGCGGTCGATGGGACTGGAAAAAATTACGTAAGGACGTAATGAAACATGGTGTGAGAAATTCACTATTAGTTGCACCAATGCCTACAGCTTCTACATCTCAGATTCTTGGAAATAATGAAGCCTTTGAACCATATACATCTAATATTTATACACGTAGAGTATTGTCAGGTGAATTCATTGTTGTGAACAAGCATTTATTAGAGGATTTAGTAGAATTAAATCTTTGGGATAATGACATGAAAGAAAGTATCATGCGTGCGAATGGTTCCATCCAACACATCGACGAAATCCCTCAAGAATTAAAAGAACTGTATAAGACAGTATGGGAATTGAGCATGAAAGATATCATTGATATGGCACGTCAGAGGGGTTATTTCATTGATCAATCTCAATCTATGAACTTGTTTATGCAAGATCCTGATTATGCGAAGTTAACATCTATGCATTTCTATGCTTGGAAAAGTGGCTTAAAAACAGGAATGTATTATTTAAGAACAAAATCTGCAGTAAATGCAACTCAGTTTACACTTTCTAAGAAGAAAGAGAAAGTAGAAGAGAAACCATTGACTCCTGAAGAATTAAAAGCCATGTTAATCGAGTCTCAGAATAATCCAGACGACTGCGATATGTGTGGATCTTAAGGGTTTATTTAATCCCAAAGTGTTTAAAACCTCAACAAATTAAAATTTGTTGAGGTTTTTTATTTAAAAACAGTAGTGTTTATTTTTTAGAAGCATATAATTCTAACAAACTCATTGTTGCTTTAATCAAGTCTTCAGTTTCCAATAAAATACTAAAGTATAGTGTTGTGTTCTTCGGACTAGATTCTGAAGTTCTTGTACGTTCAACTTGTTTTTGAGCATATACTGAAACATCCTTCAATAAGTCTTTCTTATCTTCAATTAATGCAGGAATCTGATCAAAAGCACGTAAATCAAAAGCGGCTTGAACTTTATTGAATATTACACATAGTTTCTCATCAATCGATTTCAACTCTTTAGATTGATTTTTCTTTAATCCTTTATGATTGTTATTGATATGCTTATGACTTACTTTTGAAATAAACCCAACTGATTGAGCGATATCTTGTAAATCCCCAATCACATCAATATAAAAAGTACTTGCGCTTACTGAAGTGTCATCAAGATTTTTAATAAAATAGAAAATATTGTTTTGTAAATCTTCAATTTCAGACTCTAATTTTACAACCGTCTTTTTGGTCTTCTTCAACATTGATAAATCTTCACTTATCAATCCGTTGATAGCACTTTCATTAATTTTACTTACTCTTTTTAACACTTTAGAAATATTATCAGCACTCTCTTCAATTACACCTTGTACCGATTTACTTTCCGATCTATTTAAACTATCTTCTGCTTTAACTTCTTTTTTCTTCTTTACATGATTGATAGAGTTTCTTACCAGTAATAAAACTGCTAATAATAATAAAACTGCGATCATAGCTGCACCTCCTAAGTGAATTAAGTACGCAGCAGTTCCTGCTGCAATAAATGCAGTAATTGCAGTTCCAAACCATCCGCCGATAACATTTAAAACTCCTGCAACTCTGTAAACAGCACTTTCACTTCCCCAAGCTCTATCCGCAAGTGAAGTTCCCATTGCAACCATAAACGTTACATAAGTTGTTGATAAAGGTAATTTATAAGAAGTCGCAATTGATATTAATACTCCTGCAACCATTAAGTTTACTGCTGCACGTACCATATCAAATGCTGGTAACTCATGTGTTTTCCCTTGAACCAATTGTATCACTGGTTTCTCAAACTGCTTTTCTATCGTCTTTTGAAAAGACTTTGGAGTGACATAAGAAATATATTTTGACAGCAACATAGAACCCCTTACCAGCCCTCTAGAAAGAGAGTTTGGCTGGAAACGCTCTTCTGTATCTCCTTGGCTAGAAAGGTCAATAGATGTTTTTAAAACAGCTTTTGCTTTAGATGAAAACCACAATGTCAATACCATGATCATTCCTGCGATAAATAGCAAGAATGTAGGTGTTGGAACCTTTTTACCTAATACATCCATTGCAAATTCGTTGGCAGCTAACCCATTTATATTGACTAATGGATCCATAAAAGCTTGATAAGATTGCCAAGCAGCAATAGGAACTCCAATAAAATTTACCAAATCGTTTCCTGCAAATGCCAATGCTAATGCGAACGTTCCAACAACAATAATCAGTTTATAAATATTAGTATTAAGGAAGTTAATGAACACATAAGATAATGCAGACCATATTACAAAACTTACAGAAATAATTGAGAATACATTGTTTTCAAGGAAGTCTTTAATTGTCGATCCTCCAATAATGTCAAAACTTTGTTTTGCTACATCGGCACCTTTAATCCCTTTCATTAAGATAAAGTAAACCATAGCAGTTAATGCAACTCCACCAAATAATGCTCCAACCCATTTCGCCTTTTTTTCAAAATTAAAAGATAAAAGTAATCGAGAAATATATTGTACAAATACTCCGACTGAAAAGGCAATTACTACGGACCCTAAAATCCCTAAAATAATTTCAGTTGCTTTTGTAGTATTGATATAATTAGTTACCTCAGAAAAACTTCCACCGTCAGCACCGATTTTAATCAATGCGACTGCAACTGCAGCTCCTAGTAATTCAAATACAATCGAAACGGTAGTTGAAGTAGGCATTCCAAGTGTATTGAAAAAATCTAGTAATAGAATATCAGTAATCATTACCGCCATAAAAATGATCATAATATCACTGAACATAAACATGCTCGGATTAAAGATTCCTTTTCTAGCAACTTCCATCATACCACTTGAAAAAATTGCTCCGCAAGCAATTCCTAAACTGGCAACTATCATAATGGTTTTAAACGAAATCGCTTTAGAACCAACTGCCGAATTTAAAAAGTTTACCGCATCATTACTAACTCCTACTACCAAATCTGCAACAGCTAGTATCGCTAGAGCGACAATCATTAATAAGTAAATATTATCCATTTTTTATTGTTTTAATAAGTTGTAAAAATAAATTGTTATTGTGTTTTATATGTTACCTCAATGTTATGATTTGTTAAAAATGTATGTCAAACTGTAGTCGATACATTAAGCCATTATTACTCTCACCTTTAGATAAATAACTAACATCAGATTGGATCTTTAATTTATGCCCTACAATATATTTAGAAACACCCAAAGTGTACTGATTCTCAAGTTTATTACCTGTAATATTGGTGTCCAATTCAATGTTGGTATATCTACCAGAAACTTCCCAATCATTAGTAAGTAAATATCCTGCCTGAAGATTCAATCCATTTCCAACTTGAACTTCGTCACCAGTTAAAGTCCCATCTAAATTTTTAGCAAATGGATCTCCAGCATCTCTATCAGCATATTCTGCCATTAAAGAAAACCCTTGATACTTAAACATTGCGTCTATAAAGACAGTATTTATATTTGTCTCATAAAAACCCGTATTAGTTACCATATAGGAACCTTGGTTACTTCTATTTTTTACCGCATTATTGTTATGATCGTAAGTAACACCAATGGCTAATTTTGCATTTTTTTCACGTTTTAAATCACTACCAGAATAATCACCTTTGCTTGTGAAGTTTCCAAAAGGAAGAAATTCTACCCTACCCGTAAATTGGTGTCCGCCGATATTTCCTGTAGTAATATTTCGTCCTTCACCTTGAGCAATAGAAAAAGCCTCTTTTACTACAAACTTTTCTGATAAATTAAAATGATGCCTCAATTGAATTCCTAAATCTCTATCAATATTAAATCGACTATTTAAAAGCGAACGATCAACTTGCTGTAAGTTTCCTGATGAAATTACACGCTCTCTATTTCCAGGTAACTTTGTCTGACCAAACCATAATTCGAAATTTTCATGAAAATTCCATTTTACAACAGCGTCAAGAATATATCTAGGCGCATTGCTGGTGAATTCAGAAGCTCCAGAAAGATCTCTATTCGACAATCCTATTTCAATTTTGTATTTTAATTTAGGTGAAAAAGCAAAACCATTAAATTTTAACCTAGCGCGGCGTACTGAAAAATTAGTTTCAGGATTGTTTAAACTGCCGTCTTCAATAGTCCAGTTATTTGTACTTAGGAATTGCATCCTAGCACCTATTTTCATAGTAAAGGTGCTATCTTTTCCTACTAAATTAAAGAGTCCTTTTCCAAATTTTGGTGCGTTTGTTTCTTGTGCGGTTACATTGAATAATGTAAAGGCCAAGCATACGATGAGTATGTTTTTTAGTTTCATCAGGTATTAGTTTTTGTCGCTGCAAATAACTGATACTAATGTGAAATTAAAGTTAACAGACTGTTATCTTATTGCTACTATTTTTAAATCAAAAAGGGCTGTCAATATTGACAGCCCTTTCGTTTCAACAATCAAGTTTCGACAAAAACTAATAGATTATATGAAACAATAATAGATTTTCATAGGAACAATCCCACATCAAAATTCGGTTTTATATGTGTCGTAGATGTAATGAAAACATTATGTAATCATTAATAATTAGTAAAACGAAAAAGCACTAATGTAAATTTAATGTTAAGAAATTGTTTTATAATTGTAAATAATAAAGTATATTAGCATAGAATAAAAAATTTAGTCATGAAAAACATATCCATATATTTATTAATCGTACTGTTTTCTTTCGCAGGTTTTGCCCAAGATACAAATGAACCAACCTACGAAAAACAAGGAGATTTAGTAGCAGTAACTAATTATTATGAAGATGGTTCTGTAAAAGAAGAAGGTTTTTATAAAGATAAAAAACTACATGGAGAGTGGAATAAATTTAACCAAGATGGAGAAAAAATTGCAAAAGCGCAATATGATAATGGGGTAAAAACAGGAACTTGGCTGTTTTTGGAAAACGAAGTTTTGACAGAAGTTAAATACACGGACAATAAAATTGCGAGTGTTTATAAATGGAATGCAGATAATAAAGTGGCGATTAATTAAAGAATTACCCTATTTTATCAATAACAACAAAAAAGAGCAACTCGAAAGTTACTCTTTTTTTTAATATACTAATTCAAATAATTATTCTACAGTCCAACCTGTTCCCCAAGTTGCGTAGTCTGTTCCAGTTCCATTCCCATCACCAGAAATAAAATCTGATTCACTGAATGTCACTGTGGTGTCATTTTTTAATTTTAGAGTAACATCAGTAAAAGAGATGTTCGTTACACTTGAAGTACCTGCAACAATACTATTTCCTGTTTCTGTAGGGAAATTGTCATTTGTATCGATGTCAAACCCTTCTGTAAATCCTTCTATCGATACATTGATAAATTGAGCACTAGTTCCAGCTCTTAATCTGATCGCTTCATTACCTGTTCCTGAACCTAATCCAATAATAGTTAAGTTTTCAATAGTAGGGCTTGAGAAAAATACAGGACTAGAATTATTTCCTATATCTGTATTGTATCCATCAGCTTCAATTCCTTTATCATGACCAGGCCCATGCTTCACATAAGCATTCGTTATAACACCAGAGTATCCTTCTGTCCAGTCTATAGAATCGTCTTGAGCATTTACTGCTGAAAGATAACTCACATTAACAGTCCCTCCAAAAAATTCAAAGCCATCGTCTAATCCTTCATACATTTGAACATATTGAACAGTAGTTCCGTTTCCGACACCGTAAAAGGAAAATCCATTATTTTCTGATTGTCCATCTGCTTTTCCTCCTGAGTATTGCACACGAACATATGTTAAAGAACCAGAGTTATCTGTTGGTTGATCTCCACCATAAGCAAGACCTCCAATTTCTGAAGTTGCAGTTTCTGTTCCTCCTGTTACTGAATTGATAGGCGCTTTTCCTAAAAGAATTAATCCACCCCAGTCTCCAGCTTTTGGAGCAGAAGAATTAGATGTAAATACGATAGGTGCGCTAGAAGTTCCATTAGCAATAATTTTTGCGCCTTGAGAAATAGCAACATACACGTCTGAACCAGCCGCCAGCGCTTCAATTGTCATTCCAGCAGGAATCGTTAATGTTGTTCCGTCTGCCATAATCATCGGTCCATTAACAATGTAAGTATTGATATTGTCTAAAGTTAAATTTTCAACATAGGTACCAGAAAGGTTTATCGTTTGGCCTTGTGTATTGCCGCCTCCTGTTGTTGAATTATTGGTTGTTGTACTATTATCATTGATGATTATATCAGCAGTGTCATCATCTCCACACGAGATGAAAAGAGATGAGATTAATGCGAAACTTAAAAATACTTTTTTCATTTTGTTGTTTTGTTTGAGTAGTTATTATTTTTTGTTAAAATTTATATTTGAATTGAAAACTTATATTCATGCCTTTTTTGAAGCTTTGTAATACTATTTCTTCAGTTGAAGAAACTTCTCTGATAATTCTTAAATATGGATTTAAAAGGTTTTTTGTACTTAGGTTTAGTTCTGAATTTTCACCGATTTTATTTCTCCAGACAAAGTTTACTGATATAAATCCTTTTTCAATTCTATTTCCTAATTGTCCTGAGCCTAAAGAGTAGATTCTATCAGAAAAATAATTTGCTGCAAGGTTAAATGTCGATTTAATAGCACCACTGATATTCGCTTTATAACTGATATCTGCATTTAAAATCAGAGGAGATGATCCTTGTAGTTCATCAGAATTTCTATCAAAACTAGTGCTATATGTTCCGCTGATAGAATTGAATAAATCTTGTTCCGTATGCATGTAAGTTGCGTTGAAGCCAGTCGTTAACCTCCCGTTTTCATCTTCATCAACTAAAATATGTTTTCTTACTTCTAGTTCTATACCGTAAACTGTAGCCTTATTTCCTGTTCTGAAATAACGCTGCGTTCCTGTAGCATCGTTAGCAGCAACAAGATTGATAGGATCTTTAATTTGTTTCGTGAAAGCGGCTAAAGAAAAAACTTGACCAGAACCAGCAAACCATTCGTATTTTATATCAAGGTTTAAAATATCAGAATAGGATACATCTTTTACATTCGTGTAATTGATACCTTCTTGTTGTCCTAATAAATCTGGATTTCCACCGATTCTTTCTGTTACACTTTCATATACATATGGCGCCATTTCTTTAAATTCGGGCGTTGAAACAGTTTTACTTGCTGATAGACGAAGGTTTTGTTCGTCATTTAAAGCGTACTTAATATTGATACTTGGCAGGTAAAATTCTTCAACGATTTTTATACTTCCAGGATTATTGGAATTTAGGTTGATAACATCCCATGCTATTTCTTGTTCAAATGATTCTGCTCTGAAACCAGGAACAAAGAACCATTTATCATCTATTTTAAATTCAACTGAAGTATAACCACCACTTACGAATAAATCACCTTCATAGCTGTTTTCTGGCTCCCCAGGTCTAGTGGTAGGGCCAGAACCATTTCCAGGAGCAATTGCTCTAAAAACATCTGTTTGAATCAATCCATCAATAATATTTTGAGAATTAAAAAGGGAGTTTAAATTTGAAGGATCTACGAGTAAACTGTTGTCAATATTTTTATATCCGTAACGAATGTTTTCAAAATTTCTAGTTTTTGTTCTTGCATTGAATCCAATATTAAATTTTGCGCTTTCTGAGAATTCATAAGCAATATTAAGCCTACCATTTAATTCTTCGTCAATAATTTTTTGAAAATAACGTTGATTGTCAAATGAGTTGTTGGTGTATAATACAGGATTCGTTGAGGGATCATCATCCAGTGCATAAAAATAATCTTCTATTGAAATTCTCTTTCTATCAGGCTCATGTGAATACACATTATTGTATCCTATTCCCCAATCCAATTTAATTTTCTCATCCAATGTATGTTTTCCTAGTAATTGATTTACAAAAATTAAATCTTGATTGTATTGAACATTCATTTGATAGAAACCACGCTCAGTATCAACAGTAGATCTTGATTCTCTGTTAAAACCATTCCCTTTGGTCCCATAATAACCGACTTCGTCTCCAGAGTTATTAATAAATAGCGAATTGAAAGATATCTTGTGATCTGAGTTTATGCGATATACAATTCCTGCCATTAAAGTGGTATTTGTCGAATATTTATAACGCTCAACATCAGGGAAATTTTTGTTTGTTGTTGTACTAAAATCAATTTCACTTCCTTCAAGAAACGTGTAATCATTTTCAAACGATCCAGAAAAAAATAAACTCAACTTAGAATCTTCTCCTATATTAAACGATTTTCCAGCAGACGCACTGATTCCGTAATTAATAGGAACACCAGCACTTGCTGGATCTATACCATGAGAAAGTATAACTGCAAACGGATTATGATTATAACGATTGTAAAATCCAAAACTTCCAGTCCCTTCACTTTTTACAAAATCTTTACCGATAGCATTGGTATTAAAACCTGAATTTACTGAAACATCAAAAAAACTATTCCCAGTAAACTCTTTGGAAGAGATGTTCACATTTCCAGCAGAAAAATCACCATAAAAATGTGGAGAATATGATTTACTGATTGAAACATTTTGGATAATATCTGTAGAAAATAAATCAAGATTGATATTTTTCTTATTGATATCATTAGAAGGTAATGAGAGTTGATTTAAAGTCGTATTTAAATATCGATCTCCTAGACCCCTTACATACACATTGTTTGTTCCTTCTTCTTTTGAAACACCTGAAATTTTAGCTACTGCTCCTGAAGCATTACTGATACTCTTTTCAGATAATTCTGCGGCACCAATTGACGATTTCATTTCGACCGCCTTTTTTTGTTCGCCGAGAAGTGCTTGCACAGATTCTTTTCTAGTTGTTCCTATAATTTTCACTTCGTCTAATGCAACTCCCTCACTTGCTTTAAGAATTATATCTTTTAATCTGGTAGTCTGTCCAGCAGTTATAATCGTATTAGGGATTTCAACGGTTTCGTATCCTATAAAACTCAAAACAATTGTTTTTGTTCCTGGATTGGAAGAAAATGTATAGTTTCCGTCAAAATCTGTTGTAGACCCTGAGTCAGTCCCTTTAATAAAGGCATTG
>Ga0307488_10001434_pt1 | contig 19883 bp, 10 predicted proteins | sample SB02metaG_FD_202248 | JGI IMG/M metagenome (GOLD analysis project Ga0307488, IMG submission 202248) | Sea-ice brine microbial communities from Beaufort Sea near Barrow, Alaska, United States - SB 0.2 | ecosystem: Environmental > Aquatic > Marine > Coastal | place: USA: Alaska | collected... | reverse complement strand
TCAGCGTCCGCACTACCGCCTCGTGGCCCTGTTGAGCGGCGATGTACAGCATCGTCACGCCGTCATCCCTTGCCTTGTTGACGTCCGCACCCAACTCCATCAGCGCCCGCACTATCACCTCGTGGCCATTTTGAGCGGCATTAAACAGCGGCGTCATGTCGTCATGCCTTGCCTTGTTGACGTCCGCACCCAACTCCATCAGCGCCCGCACTATCGCCACTTGGCCATTTAGAGCGGCGATAACCAGCGGCATCACGCCGTCATCCCTTGCCTTTTTAACGTCCGCACCCAACTCGATCAGCACCCGCACCACCACCTCGTTGCCCTGATGAGAAGCAATAAACAGCGGCGGCATGCCATCATCCGTCGCCTTGTTGACGTCCGCGCCCAACTCCATCAGCGCCCGCACCATCGCCACTCGGCCATTTAGAGCGGCGATGTACAGCTCGTTCTCTTCACATGGGCAACCGTTCTTGCGCGCCCACAGTAGCACCTTCAGATGCCCGCCCTCCGCAGCTTCATGGCACGTGAGTATGTCCCACGGGCAGCCTTTCGCGCGTGCCCACCGCAGCACCTCGAGGTGCCCGCCCAAAGCCGCCGCCGAGCACGTGTCCCGGTCCCACGGCCAGCCGACCGCGCGCAACGTCTTCAACTCTTCGAGCTGTCCGCTCCTCGCCGCTGCCTGACAAAGGAGTTCTTGACGCGACAGGCGACCTTGCCGTTGCATGCGCTGCAGCGCGCTTAAACATCCGAGCTCCACGGCACGCTTTTCATCAAGCTCCTTAAGCCGAAGCCCCGTTTCTGCCACCGCGTCGCGCATCGCGCGGCTCACCGCTGGGAGCCGTGCGAGATCGGCGGGGTCGTCGAAACACTCAGATCTGAGAACGTGAGTGACGACGAGGTGGTTGGGAAGGCGGGGGAAGGCTTCGCCCGCGTTAGCATCGCGGCGGCGCTCGCGCTTTTGCTTTCGCGCGCGAGCTTTCTTACCGGACATGCAGTTGGAAGAGTGGATGGTTTTGTGTCCGCGTCGTGCGCGTCGTTGTGCCTCGAGGCTTCCGAGAATGTGCGTATTCCCAGCTCACAGGGACGGGACGGGGTTGGGGACGGGGTTGATAGGTAAATGTCACAGGTAAAGTGTAAATTTAAAAGGGATGTACATTTCGGATCTCAAAGGCGGTAGACTTTCAAGCAGCAATTCTCCTTTCAAATGGTTTGCCTCCCGCACATCACTCGCGTCACGCGGCGGCGGGTCAAACGGGGTCATATGGCTCTTTCAGAGCAAATATTGACTGTACAAGGCGGTCGGTAGAGTACTACGCGTCGTTCACAACCATAACAGTACCCATGTTACTGTCAAGATTACGGCTCTGACGGCGTCTGAGAGGGCATGAGCCACATCGCGAAAACGGGCCGGCTTTTGCGAGAAGTTTGTGGATCTCACTCCGGTGGCTCAGCCGCTCAGTAATCGAGATTTTCGCTAGTAACACGTATCATCTGATGTGCTGTAAAGAGTTATCATACGATATACGAACGACCACCCAGTAAGAATGTGACCTAAAAGTGTCGTCCTGAACTGGACCCGCCGCCCCGCGTGACGCGAGTGATGCTCAAGAGGGCAGCAATTTGAAAGTAGAACTTCTGATTTGAAAGTCTACCGCCTTTGAGATCCGAAATTTACACCTTTTAAATTTACACTTTACCTGTGAAATTTACTTATCAACCCCGTCCCCAACCCTGTGAGCTGGGAATACAGAATGTGCGTTTTACGATAAAATTCCGAGGCGACTGGAGAAGACTGGAGTCACGAAAAACAAAAGCAAATCACCACTTACATAATAAATACATCGCCGTCCAACGCTGATTGAGACGTAAATGGGCTCGTTGGAATCTTCACGATGTCCTCTACGCGCGTGCCAAAAAATAAAAGGCAGCAGTACGATACGCTGAACAAGTGTTTTTTATATACAACGTGACTAAATAAATCAAAGCGTGTGCTCTGCGTTGTTCGCTTACGCCTTTGACTCCTCTTCCACCGGGCGGTGCTGGGGCGCGCGTTCGTTTCTGCAGTTGTTGCAGAACTTTTGCACGGGCACGGCCAGGCCTTCCTTGATTTCTTCCTCCGAGAACTCCCTGTCGATGTAGTACGACTCTTCCGTCTGCGACGGGTCGCCGGGGAAGAACATGGAGCCCCACATGGGGAAGTGAATCGGGATCACGAGCAGGGTGACGCCGATGATGAGGAAGCCCATGTACATGATGCCGTCGTAGGTTTTGATGTCGGGTGAGGTGAAGAACAGCGCCATGTTGACCGTGGCCCCGGCGTTACCGCCGGCGCCGATGTACCCGGACACCACGCCGAGGGAGCGGCGAGTGAGGAAAGGCACGATGCCGTAGGATGCGCCTTCGGAGGCTTGCACGCAGATGGAGAACAGCACCATGGTCAGGATGGTGATGCCGAGGGAGTCCTTTGAAAGACCCATCATGATGCACAGCACGCCTTCCAGGGTCTGGCACAGCCACAGCGTCCAAAGACGGCCGCGCATGCCGAACTTCACGGAGGCGTAGTCGGAGGCGAGGCCGCCCAAGGACCTGGCGAAGAGGTTCATGAGGCCGTAGCACGACGCCAACACGCCGGCGGTCACCAGGTCGAGCTCGAACTGATCGTACAAGTACGACGCGACGATGTTGTTCATGGTGAGCTCCACGCCGAAGCAGAAGCCGTAGGTGGCGACCATGCACCACATGCGGTAGTTACTGCACCCGAGCATTTGGGTTTGGAACGCGCTTTTCTTTTCCAGTTGCCCGGACGTGTGCAGGAGCTTGTAGTTGCCGTCGGGCAGATCTTGCCCAAGGAACATCACGGCGACGCCGGCGATGGTGTGCATCAGACCAGGGACGATGTAGGCCCACCTCCACGCGGTGTAAATTCGTCCTTCCGTACCGGCGACCATGCCTTTGTAGATAACGGGCATGAGGAACTGCGTCACGCCGCCGCCGAGGTTACCCCAGCCCGCCGCAGTGGCGTTGGCGATGCCGACGCACTTGCCGTTGAACATACAGGACATCCAGAACTGGCACGCCACGAAGGTGGACAAGCCGAGGCCGATGCCGAGGCGGCAGATCAGGAACCCCGCGGCGTCGGTGACGTAGGACATGCAGAAGCAGAAGGGGGCGGAGAGCAGGAGGACGATTGATAGGCCGTATCGCGGGCCGACCAAATCGCACACGCTGCCCATGATGACGCGCGCGATGATGGTGCCGGTCACGGCGGCGAGCCCGGCGTCTCCGAGGTTAGGCTTGGTGAGCTCGAGGTCTTCGCGGATAATGGCGACCATGGGCGCCGCGGCGAACGTGCTCACGAAGGACACGAAGAAACCAATCCACGACATGTGGAAGGAAGCGTGGTGGGGGAAGTTGAAGGAGAAGATGTTCAAGGACATGGCTTTGTTTTCGCTGTGAATTGAAAAGGAGGAAAGCGGGGGTGGCGGCGAGGTTAGGGGCGAGGCAGGGGGGCGGGAAACGACCTCTCGCGATGGTTTGGATCGACGAACACCGCGCAATCGCGATCGCGCGCGTCTTGGGAACCGGGGGAACCCGCCGCGTCTCGCGTCCTCGCGTGACCTCTCGGCGTCGGTCCGTGACCGACAGCTTTCGAGGTTGGCGAAAACGGAAGAGGCGTGGCGCGGGAGACGACGCGAAGAGCGCGCGCGGGGAAAGCAACGAGGGGAGACTTACCTGTCCACCGGGATGGTGAACGTGGGTTGCACAATGGCAGCCATTGTGGAGAGTTTCGACAGGTGCGTGCCAGAGGCGGGCGCGTGCCAGAAAGTGATGCCATCGGGGCTTCCGAGCGGGACTTTGGCGTAAATTAGTTGTCTGAAAGGACACGAAAAAGGCGGAAGTTCGTTGAAATTAACCGCCAATTTTAACCGCCCACAAAGGAAAAGTGGAAAAGTGTCAGTCTCGTATGGTCAAACAGTCTTGGGATTTTGGAAATGCAGTTGGGGAAAAAACGCCGACCCTGCCTCCACTTTTCATCAGAATTAGACGACAATGCCGACGTGGCGGGCTTTTGGCACGCTTTTCCAACCGAAAGGGCTCGGCCAACCGACGTCGTCAAATCGCGGCGCTTTTGCGGTTTCCGAAACGCCTTCGTATGCGCAATCAGTCAGGCGGTTCCGCTTTCTTTTTTCCTCTTTGCCGAAAAGGCAGCGCATCCGCATTCACTTTCGCACGCACCTCCGCCCCCGTCTACACGACACCATGAAGTCTACGCTCACCACTCTCGCCATGTTCGCGCTCGCCTTCGGCGGCGCGGATGCCGGTTTCACCAAGTACTCCGAAATGACCCCCACCGGTGTGGTCACCGTGGACCAGGTCTCCGGCGTTTGCCCGGTACGTCGGTTCCCCAATCGCAGATCCAGCCAGACGCGTCAAAGTCGGTCGCGCCTTTCGCGCCCGTCGCGTCCATCCCCCTGACCCGACCTGACCGTACGTTGCTCGTTCCCCCGTCACCCCACCACAGGCCAAGTACACCAGCGGCGCGAGCAACATCGCCATCTCCTACACCGGTTTCCCCGTCGGCGAAACCGTGGACATCAAGCTTTGCTTCACCAAGGCTAAGATCTCCGAGCGGCCTTGGAGGAAGTTCGTGGACATCGTCGCGAAGAACAAGCAGTGCTGGCAAACCGCGGAGCTCGCGAAGTTCTTCAAAGCGGGCGCCTATGTGACCGACGCGAACGGCGCCGGGACCTACACCGCCGAGCTCCCCGTCAACACTGCGCCTTCCGAATACACCATCCAAGTGCTTTCCAAGGACGCCGGCGGCGGGTACTCGCAGTACCAGGACAGCAAGAACAACAACAACGCCAACTCGTGCTCCATCAAAACCGAAATCTACAACAACCTGCCCACCAACCTCGTCGGAGTGCAGGCGTTCTTCACCGTGTTCTCCATCGTCGTGCTCGTCGCGGCGTACACCTACGACAAGGCCAAAAACGCGTAAGGAATTATTCGACCGAGGGACACGCGGTTGCGACGCGCGCGTGGACTCGTTCTTTTTTCCGCGGGAAAGCGGCCTAGCTACATAGAGGATAATTAAATAACGAAAACAGCAGTAAGTGCGACACACACACGTTTTCGTTTCTTTTTTTTCGCACACAGAACCGTGACCGCGTCCCACCGCGCGCCTCCGGTGATCTCGTCGCGGAGGACAGCGGAGGAAAAAGGGTTTTTAGTCGCCTGAGTTTGTAAACCGCTAGGATGTTAAAAAAAAAAGTGAAGCGTCGGGCAACGACGGGAACGCATGAGTCGTCGATGGATGATGTCGTGTGCGTAAATACGGCACACCCGTTCCTCCCCTGTTCGTGTGACTCCCCAATCTTGCGTTTAAAATGTATAAAAAGAGAACTCACCCACTAACTGTGTCGCGCTCTTTGCGTTACTTCGGCCGCTGCCGTCCGTCGGAACAACTCCGCCCGGGGGGGGGCCTGTTTAGAACCGCATGTACGTCTCCTTTCCAAAGCCCAGGGACTCCAGCGCGGGGGTCACCGCTTTGTCCATCATGGCGGGGGGCCCACACATCAGGATTTGCGTTTCGCCGTTCTTTCCGACTGCGGGGAGACACTTGCTGAGCATCTCGGCGGTGACGAACCCACTCTGGCCGTCCCACTTCGCAGCGCCGGCAGCGTCGTCCACGGTGTAGTGCACGGTGAGGTTCTTGTGTGCCGCCGCGAGCTCGTCCAGCTCGGCCTTGAGCAAAATGTCGGTGGGCGTTTTGTTCGCAAACAAAAGGTCCACGCGCGTGGTGTCCCCGACGTCCTTGAACACCTGCCGAATGACTTGCAGCATGGGCGTGATCCCGGTGCCGCCGCACACCATGCCCAGGTGTTTGATTCCCGCTCGCACGGTGGTCGACCCCGCAACCGGGTCGAACACGGTGAACTCGCCTCGGTCGGTGTAGGTCAAGTTCCCGGTGGCGCTGCTGAACGTCACGGCGTCGCCGGGGAGTAAGCAATCAAGGTGCGTGCTCATCGCGCCGCCGTCGTACACCTTGACCATGAACTCCACGAAACCAAGGTCGTCGTCCGAGGAGATGGGCGTGTATGGCCGCGAAACCGTGGCGCCGGTTTTGTCCGTGAACGACAACAACACGTGCTGCCCCACGGGCAGCCCGAGCACGTGCTCCGCCGACTGCAGGGCGAAGCGGAAAACGCGCGTGTCGGGCGACACGTCCGCCTTGAACGCCAACTTCAACTCCACAAACTCCCCGGCGGCGGGAAGCGCCAATTGGGTACCGACAGGGTACGCCTTCACGGGTCGCGCGCTTACCGGTGCGTTCGCGGCTCCGTCCTTCAGAGGCTCGAACTTCGCGGCCGGCGCGCTGCACGACGGGCACACGTAGTCCCCGGGCAACTCCGCGAAAGGCTTGTCCTCCTGGTAGATGTACCCGCACCCGGTGCAGATGTGCGTCGCGGCGCCCATGGCTTTGGGAATGCCTTTGGTATACTTGGCTGATTTGTTGATTTTCCACCGGCTCGCGTTCTGCGGGTTCAGTGAAGGCGTCGCTTTGCGCGTCGCGCCGAAGCTCTCGATGCAGATCTTCTCCAGAAGAGGCAACATCTCGGACACCGGGATCTTGGAGTACTCCGGGCTCTCCTTTAAATGCCCACCAGGGCCCACAGTGCCGCCGACGAAGATGTTCACGCCGTCCACCATTCCCTTCGCCCCTGAAGGGTCCTTCACCTGCGCGCCCATCACGCCGATGTCCGCCACCTGCACGGGCGCGCACGAGTTCGGGCACCCCGTCCAGATCATCCGCAGGTCGCCTTTGGGGAAATCAAGCACGCTTTCCAGGTGCTCCGCGGTGGCGTACGCTTGCTTTTTGGTTTCGATCTGCGCGAACCCGCAGAACTGCTTCCCAGGGCACGCCACCATCCCCGCCAGCACCGCGCCCGGGGTGACGGTCAGGCGCTGCAGCAGCGGCTCCGCGAGAAGGGCGGAGAGCTTCGCGTCCGGGACGTCGGGGAAGATGAAGTTCTGCTCCACGGTGAGACGAAGCTCGCCGGAGCCGTACATATCCGCCAAGTCCGCCATGTCCTTCATGTCCTCCGCTTGCAGCCGTCCGCCGGGCACGCACACCCCGACCCAGTTCAAACCTTCCTGTTTTTGTTTGTGCACGCCGAGGTATGAGCGTCGGGCGATTGAGGTGTCGATTTTGTCCGTCTCCGCTTCCAGCGCGAGCTCACCGCTGGGCATGCGACACGCGACTTCCGCCCTGAACTTGTCAAGCCCCATCTCGTCGATGAGCCACATCATCCTTGTTTTCTGCCTGTTACCTCGGTGGCCGTAATCCCGGAAAGTCGTGATCACCGCGTGGGTCAGGGCGACGACTTCTGTTTCGGGGACCCACGCGCCGAGGGGCACCGCTTCCGCCGCGCGGATTGACGAGATGAACCCGCCCACCAGGATGTTGAACCCGGGCTTCCCGTCAAGGTCCGCGGGAATAAACGCCAGGTCGTTGATATCGGGGTGCTCGAAAAAGTCAGGCCCGCCCACAACGCACACGTTCCACTTCCGACCGAGGTTGCTGATCTCCGGGTTACCGCGGCCGCCGCCCGTGACGTAGTCCTGGATGTCCCGCGTGAACGGGCGCGTATCGACGACTTCGTGCGGGTCAAACCCGGCGAGCGGGTTCCCGGTCGCGTTCCGGACGTTGTCCAACCCGGACTGTAACGTGGACATGTTCAGCTTCATGCACCCTTCAACGATATCAGGCGCATCTTTCAGCTCGATGCCCCTCAGCTGCATGTTTTGCCGCGTGGTGATGTCGGCGCACCCGTCTTCGCCCAAGTCAGCGACGATCCCGCTGAGGTGCCTCATTTGCGCGGACGACACCACGCCGTTGGGAAGCTTCAAACGCATCATGTACCGGCCGTAGTGGCCTTTTCTCCTGTGGAACAACCCCGCGTACTTCGGGCGGTGGTCCACGTCGTCCGGGTCTGGGTGCGCTTTGTCCCACGCCTCGAAATCCCCGCCGTTCGCGGTGATCTCCTTCGCCATCTGCTCGATCCCGCCGAGGTGCACCGTGTGTTTCAGCGCGTCTTTCGCCAGCTTCAAACGCTCGAACGGGTTCGTGGGCTTGTGGAACTGCTCTTTAACCTGGTAATACCCGTCCGCGTCGCGAAACACGTGCGCGTCGTCTTTCTGCACGTCAGTCAAGCCGTACTTCGCCATCGTTTCTTTGTTGAACGCGGCGAGACCGTTCGCGTCCTTGGGGCCGGGAAAAACGCGGCCGGTGGCGACGCCGAACTCGGAAGCCACGGAGGGCCCGGAAGCCACGGCGTTGGTCTTGACCTTGCGCGCCTGTTCGGGTGGGGGGTGGGGGAAATTGAATTGGGGATGTCAGGGAAGGAAGGAACAAGAACAGGTCCACACCGTGGCGGACAAACAATCGAGATGTGAAGTGGAAAAGAATAAACTAGCCAGCTCTTCTTGGTCGGGGCACGCACCATCACGCCGGCGAGGACACCGGCGACGGCGAGGCCAGCGCCGGTGGTGAGGGGGGAGATGGAGCCCGCGGCGTTGGACGGGACAGGCTGCTTGACCGCGACCTGCGGACGTGTTTGGGGGTAACGTGGTGGGTTGGTGGGGGGTGTCAGTCTGGTGGTTCTCAGGTGAATCTCGCCGTCTCGCGCGATGTCGTCTCTGCGAAAACGCGGGGGTCGCACCTGCGCGGTGAGGTTCGCGGGCTTCCCCGGAGGGAGCAGGCTCTTCAGGGGAAGGGACTGCATGGTCGAACACACTACGGGAAACCGTGAGTTCTCGAGTCCGTGCTTGGTGTCGTGCACGAGGTCAGTGCCCACGAGACGGCCGCGGAGGCCGCGTTGAGGCTTCGCGAGAAAACGCAAGAGCGACTCCAAAAAAGCCAAAGTAAACCAGGAAAAACTGACAATCCTGCCTCCTTGACCGACAAGTCGGCAAACGAACGACGGCGCGTCCGCTTGATCGGGTTTTTTGACCCGAAAATGCGGTTGAAACCGGGACGAAAAAGCGCGCCAAACTCGAAACGGCATTGTCGTCACAGACGACAAACTTCGAAAGGTCGTTATTTGCAACTGTCGCAACCGACTTCGCAACTGTCGTCACCAAATTTGCGCTCGAAAGGACCCGAAAAGGAATCGGTCAAGAATTCCGTGAAAAGACCCATGATTGACCAGTAATCGCGGTTTTGACGCCAGTGTTCACCCCCCGTCCTTTCAACCAGGCCGCCGTCGCCGCCGATGAACGTCGGCACGTTCGAGGACGGCTGTCGTCCCGTGTTTCGTGTCGCCTCGCGCGCGTTCGTGTTCGTGTTCGTGCGTGTCCCGTGCCATTCCCACCCGCGTCCCCGCCGGCCGAGCGAGGGGTTTCCCGCGTATCTTCCCCTTTCCCTTTGCCTGCCATGCCCCGCGTCGCGGACATCTCCCTAGGGTCCTCGGACGCGTCCTCGGGACGTGCCAAAAGCATCCCCACGCTGTTTGGCCAAGGCGTGTTCGCGGTTGCCGCGGTCAAGAAAGCCATCGAGCTGCTAAGAGGGGACCAATCCTCGGAGGCGCGGCGCCATGTTAAGACGCAGTTCGGGGTGGACGAGATTCACTTTTTAAAAGCCCTGCTCGATGCGGACGGCGACCGACGGCCTCTTATCGAGCACCAGGCGAACGAGGTCGACCCGCGAGACGCGAAAACTCCCGATGCGTGGGTCCCGAGGCACAAAGATTTGATTCGTCTCACCGGGATTCACCCGTTCAACGTGGAGCCGCACTTGACGGATTTGATGAACTGCGGGTTAATCACCCCCGCGCCACTGCACCTGGTGCGCAACCACGGCGCGGTGCCGAGGCTTGACTGGGACACGCACCGCGTTACGGTGGGCGGGCTGGTGGGGAAGGAAAAGAGCTACACCATGGACCAGCTCGCGTCCATGAAAAGCGTCACGTTTCCGATGTTGCTGGTGTGCGCCGGTAACCGTCGTAAGGAGCAGAACATGCGCCGGCAAACCATCGGGTTCAACTGGGGTCCCGCGGGTCTTTCGAACTCGATTTGGACTGGGGTTCCCCTTCACGTGCTTCTTAAGAACGCGGGCGTGACCGAAGTCACGGCGGAGCGGCAGTACGTGTGCTTCGTCGGCCCCGACGGCGAACTCCCGAAAGGCAAAGACGGGTCGTACGGCACGAGCGTACCTCTTGCGAAAGCGCTCGACCCCGCGCAGGACATCATGATCGCCTACGCGCAGAACGGCGAGAAGCTCCGCCCGGATCACGGGTTCCCGGTACGGGTTATCATTCCCGGGTTCATCGGCGGGCGCATGATCAAGTTTCTTTGCGGCATCACGGTCACGTCCGTGCCGAGCGATAACTTTTACCACTTCAGGGACAACAGGATTCTTCCCCCGCACGTCACCAGCGAGCTCGCGGAACAGGAAGGGTGGTGGGAGAAACCGGAGTACATCTTCAACGAGCTGAACATCAACAGCGCGATTTCGTCGCCCGCGCACGACGAGAAAATCCCGATGTTCCCGGGGAGCGAGTACACCGTGAAGGGGTACGCGTACACGGGCGGTGGCCGGAGCATTACCCGGGTGGAAGTTTCCGTGGACGGCGGGCACAACTGGCGACTGGCGACGCACAAACAACCACCGCTTTCCATGTACGGCAAGCAGTGGTCATGGGCGCACTGGCAATACACCATCGATTGCGACGCCCTGGCGCAGTGCGATGAACTCATGTGCCGCGCCTGGGACGAAGGCAACAACACGCAGCCCCGGGATTTAACTTGGAACCTGATGGGCATGGGGAACAACCCGTGGTTCCGTGTGAAAACAAAAAGCTCACCAATCGGCAGCTCAGGCGAGCGCTGGCTCACCTGCGAGCACCCCACGGAACCCGCGTCGAAGCCAGGCGGGTGGATGGGGAGCGCCAGCGGCGGGTGGAACCTGAAAGTGGACACCATGACCACGCTGCGCGCGGGCGAGGAAGCGCAAATCCCCGAGAACCAGGCAGAGCAAACCACGCTCTGGCTGAACGACGGCGTGGAGGTGGTGGAGGATAAGGCGCCCGCGGTGAGCGTTGGGTACACCCCACCGCCTCCTGGCGCGAAGTTGATTTCCCTAGCGGAAGTCGAGAAGCACGACGACGAAAACGACTGCTGGCTCGTGGTGAAGGGCAAGGTGTACGACGTGAACGCGTACCTGAAAGACGGGTCGCACCCTGGTGGCAACGCGTCAATCACCATGAACGCCGGGGTGGATTCCACGGAGGACTTCGAAGCCGTGCACAGCGCAAAGGCGTGGAAACAGCTGGAAACGTACGTCATCGGGTACCTGGATCCTAAAGATGACCCGAACGCCGCGGCGAGCGCGGAGAGCACCGCGCACGTCACGCTGAGCTCCGCGGTTGCGACAAAAACCAAGCAACCTCGAGCCACCGGTCCGGTGAACTTGTTGCAGTACGCCTTGGCGAACCCCGATCTGTACGGCAACACGCTTGTCGGGGAGGCGGCGGAAGCGGCTGCTTTTGACCGGATGTGGGCGGGCGCGCGGCGCGTCGCGCCGAAGGACGCGCCAATCACGCTGAACCCGAAAAAGTGGGTCGCCCTGGAAGTCGACGCGAAGGTCCCGCTGTCGCACGACACGATTCTGCTTCGCCTGAAACTAGACAGCCCTGAACACCAGTGCGGCTTGCCCGTTGGGTACCACGTGTACTTGCGCGGGGAGAAGAACGGCGAGCCAGGCGCGAAAACGGTGATGCGCGCGTACACGCCGTCGTCGCTGAACGGCACGTTGGGTTTCGTGGAGTTCGTGATCAAGGTTTACTTCCCGAACGACGCCGCCGCGTATCCGGAGGGCGGCGCGCTGACTCGTTACCTCAACGAGGTCACCGTTGGCGAGTTCGTGGATGCGAAAGGCCCTGCCGGGGAGATCAAATACGACGGCAAGGGGGTGGTTTGGGTGCACGGGTTGAAGAAGCAAGTCAAGCAAATCACCATGCTCGCGGGCGGCACCGGCGTGGCGCCGATGTTACAGATGATCGTCGCGATTCTCGCCGACCCGGACGACACCACTGTGATCAAGTTCCTGTTCGCGAACAAATCGGTAAAGGACATCCTCCTGAAGTACACCCTGGACCGGCTACAGACAGAACACCCTGGGCGGTTCTCAGTGGCGTACACGGTTTCCAAGAGCGACGATGTTTGGAAAGGACTCACCGGACGGGTGGACAAAAAAATGATTGAAAACAATTGCTTCGCCGCCGGCCAGGGCGACGAAACCCTGGCGCTTCTGTGCGGACCGCCGTTGTTCGAAACCGAAACCTGCGTCCCCGCGCTTCTTGAGCTCGGGTACGCCAAGGAAAACATCGTTCGGTACTGAGTCGAGTGGTCGTACCAACACATCATTCATTCATATTCATTATTTTTAGGTTGTAAATAGCACGACACATAAGCAATAAGTTTTTAGAAGTATAACCAGGCGCGCCGCCAAGGGCCTTAATATCCGCTATTATAGCCCTTGGCGCCGCCGACACCGTTTATAGACTAGTCTATTCTCTGCCGTACGCCCAGAAGTGAATTCCCGCCACGAACACGGCGGCGGCGAAAATGTTGCCCAGCGTGACTGGGATGATGTTGTTCATCATCATGTCTTTTATCGTCACCGTGGCGCCGCACAGCATGCCGTGCGGAATCAGGAACATGTTCGCGATTGAGTGTTCGAATCCTAACGCCACGAACGCGGTGATTGGCCAGAAGATTGCGAGGACTTTACCCGCGACGCTCGTCGTGGACATGGCGCCCCACACCCCTAGGCACACGAGCCAGTTGCAAAGCACGCCTTTGAAGAACGCGACCCCGAAGGGAAGCGAGGCTTTCATCGTGGCGATTCCCACGACCGCGGCTTTCGCGGCGGGCGCGGCCGCGGTGTTCGCGCCGAAGGCGAGGTACGCCAACACCACGGCGCCTACAAAGTTACCGGCGTAGGACAGCGCCCAGTTTCGCACCAGCGCTTCTGTCTTGACTCGTTTGGTCAATAAACCGGAAAGCATCACCATCACGTTCCCTGTGAAAAGCTCCGCGCCGGTCAAAACGACAAGGGTCAACCCCGCGGGTAACCCAACCGCGCCTTTCAGGAAGTTGCACAGCCCGGGGTTCGCGCTCGCGAGCGCCGGCGACGCTCCGCCGACGCAGCTCATGAGCAAAGCACCGATGCCGATGAGGGCGCCCGCGGAGAACCCTAACACCAGCGTGGTTGACGGGTCTTGCGCTGCTTTTTTCTCCGCGGTGGCACACACGGTGTTGAACACCGCGGGAGGGGGAAGGGCGTCGCCCGTGGGGGCGGCGTTCGCCACGACTCGCACGCCTCTTCTCGTGGATGATGTGATGGTGCGTTGTACCTTGGGCCGTGCGAAGGCGCCAACGAAGGCGGACTTGTGCGACGCGGTCGCGCGCCGGACGGACGCGCGGACGCGCGCGGTGTGCGCCACGGGGGCGAGCGCGACAGCGGAAAGAGTAGCCATGATATCTAGCGTACCAAGCGCAAGTTGGTCTGCATCGGGGAGGGAGAGCGCGGTTGAAGGCGAGCTCGGACCGATGATAAAACGTCGGACGACGGACGTACGTTTGAAACGTTTCGCTCAGCTGTCGGGAGCAGGCTTAAAAAGTCGTTCATCCATCGGGAAAAGGTCGAGCAACCCTTGGTTGATCGGATCGAGAACGACACATTTCAAAGGAACGCAAAGGGCGAACGAAACGCCAGCCCGCGGAACGACAAAAGTTTTGCCTTGCCCTTTCGCTGTTTCGCAGTTTCAAAACGTTTCGTAAATCGCAAATACTTTTCAACACAACGTCCTCTACTAATAATACGCCCGTCCCTCTCTCTCTCCTACCCCCCTATTTTGATCATGCTCCTGTTTTTTAAGTTCTTCAGGTCGTGCATCCCCGCGTGCGCCGCGGCTTTGCGCTTCACCGCGGCGCTCACGGTTTCCATCAGCGCCTCGTCGTCCGCGCCCGCCCGCATCGCGTCCCGCAGAGACGTTTCGGCTTGGCCAAACAAACACACCTTCAGGTTCCCGTCCGCCATGACCCTGAGGCGGTTACAGGATCCGCAGAAGTTGTGCGTCATGGAGGTGACGAAGGAGACGCTGCCGGTGTGGTTGTCTATTTTAAAGTTCTTTCCAACCTCCGATTTGTCCTCACCCGGAAGAAGCGCCCGGCGTATACTGGGGTGTTTCTCCTCAATCAACGCAAACGCCTCCGCGTAGGACACGACTTTTTTGGTTTCCCATTTGTTCCCGTCGAAGGGCATGTACTCGATGAACCGGACGTTGATCGGGTCGTGTCGCGTCATCTCCACGAAGTCCAGAATCTCATCGTCGTTAACCCCGCGCATCAACACCACGTTTACTTTCACCGGGTCGAACCCCAGCGCGCACGCGGCTTTTATGCTCCGCAAAACCCGGTCGTGTCCCTTTCGCCGGGTAAGGAACTCAAACTTCGCAGGCACCAACGTATCAAGGGAGATGTTAACGTGCGTCAGCCCGTTGTTTCGCAACTCCTCTATTTTTTTATGAAGGGTTATCCCGTTCGTCGTGATGGCTATCGTTTGTAAGCCGTCTAACGCGCGCAGCCTCTTCACGATGTCGCCCAAATCGCGCCGCACCGTGGGTTCGCCGCCCGTAAGTCGGATCTTCGTAACCCCCGCCGCGACGAACAGTTTCGCGACCCGTATGACCTCGTCCGTGGTCATTAGCTTGTCGTTGGCGGTCAAATCGATACCCTCCTCGGGCATGCAGTACAAACACCGCAGGTTACACTTCTCGGTGAGGGATATTCGCAGGTAGGAATGGTGTCGGCCGTGCGTGTCCGTGAGAAGCGCTTTTGGTAAGCCCGGGGTTGATTCCGACACACGCAGCGCGGCGATCTGCTCCACCGCCCCGACCGTCACCGCGGTCCGGGGTATGGTAACCGTCAGGGACGCGCGCGGTGACTCTTTGGCGAACACACGGGGCGACGCCTTGCCCACCTCCGTCGATGCCGCCGACGCATCCGAGAAATCGGTCGCCCCCAATCGTGGGCCACTGGGAAAGACCGCCGCGCGCCATCGAGCGCAAGCCGTTCGGGATGCACCGCGATTCGCAGCGCGATGGCATCCACACGCTAGGAATACGCCGTAGGCGAACATCGCCTCGACCGGGCCTTCGGCGCCGAAGGATGTGATGGCCTTTCGCGTCGCGTTCGCTTTTAAGCGAAACTTTGATCGGTGACACTGACCGATAGGGTTTGGTTTCAAGCGAAGAGAAGTGCGCGAAATACCGATCAAATACGATGTACTTTACTCGATCAAAAACCTTTTCACGCCTTTTTCTTCGCCGCCCTGTCCGCGTCTCCCGCCCGAATCTTCGCCTCCGCTTCCTGCGCGCGCGAGAACTCCACCGTTGCTTTGTCCATCGCGAACGTAGCCGCGTTCTTGAACGGACGAGACTCGTGGAAGACCAAGCCGACGCACCCGAACACGACGCCTGTAAAGAAAGAGAGAGAGAATGGACGGGGGGGCGGTCAGAAAAGTGTAGGAAGGAAGGCGTCGGAAACTTTCTTTGGAGTTTGGGATGGATGGGGAACGGAGTGCGTCGCGATGGCTTGCACCAAGTAGGGAGAAGGGACACGGGACCGATGGGTGTGACGTACTTGAGTACAGGAATAAGTTCACGGTGTATCCGTACTTCGGGGCGTATCCCGCGAAGCACACACACCCGAACGCGACCATGGAAAGCACCAACCCGACGTATTGCTTGAAGTAATAGTCCGCGTTCATAACGTTTCCCTGCGCGTCCATCGGGCCAGCCGGCTCGGCGGTCTTTTTCTTAGCATCCGGGGTTTTGACATCCTTGGTTTCGGTCTTACCTTTCCCGCGGGACCTGAGTTCAGGTTTGGAAGCCGCCATCGTGAACGCGCGTGTGCGGTGTGACGAGCCAATTCGCGTCGGTGGGGTTCCTCAAGCGCCGACCGAGATTTTGGAGGAACGATTTTTCTTTTTGAGGGGCACGGCAGACGGTTGGTAAAACCAGGAAAAAACAAGACAAGTTGCTCTCCTTCTGCTCTTCCAATTCTCCTTTTGCCGAGTTTCTCCTTTTGCCGAGGTGCCCACGAAAATATCAAGCGAGAGAGAGGAGGCGCATGAAGGCGGCGATCCAAGCGACCAGGATCAAAGGAGCGGTGAGGTGCATCCAATGCGCCGATCCCGGCAGAGATGAGAAATTCGGAAACGTTGGGTTTGGGGAGGGGACATGTTTTCAAGACTGCTGTCATACGAAAGAATCACGGCACGGCACGGGAGGCAACCGAACCGTGCTTTGCCGCGTCAGACTCAGCGTTTCCGAAGGCCAAAAAGATAAACGTCACCCGCGTTCTCCGCGACGTCACGCGGCCATTACGACGCGCACGCGTGCTTCCCACCCGTATCGCTCACAGCAATCTCACGCACACGTACCATGGCCGCGGTTATCGCAACCTCACGCCGCCCCGCGTTCAACCCGTTCCAGTTCGACCGCGTCTCCACCGCGCCACGCCCTGTAAGTTCCAACGATTGTGCTGCGTGCCCTTCGAATTCCGCATGCAGATCGACGCGCGGTTGCCGCTCGTGTTGTAACGACACGCGCGCGCGCGTGTCCCGACACGACCCGCAGATCCCTTGTTCTCCGGGTTTTCGAACGATGTACGAACTCGCAGGCCCCGCAACCCCGACGAACAAAACCAGGGTTGCCGAGCACACTGGTTAACTGGACCCCGGATGGCAAAGGGATCGTGGTGGAGGACCGCGAGGTGTTCGAGCGCAAGCGTTTGTTCGGCCTTCTCGCGGCAAATGCACGTTCGGGTCGTTCGTCCGGGAACTAAACTCGGTTTACGATTCAGGGTCGTGCACTCTCTCGAAAACGGCGACGCCTGCGACGTGTTCGCGGTGCACGGCTTCGAGCGCCGCGCATGCGACGACTAAAAAAGTGCGATTCTTGAAAGTGTATAAAAGATGCTCCAGCCGTTGATTCTGTTGGCGAAAATAAATTGGATGACCCATCCACGTCCATTCTTTCGCACCCTGGCGCCTGGTCTGGTTAGTCGAAACACGGCGGTGGTTAAACGCTTTCACGGTGGTCCGCGCGGTCCGGACAAGAGTGTTAGATACACAACGAAATCGCAGGCACACATCCGCGAAGACCATGCGGTGGTGGTGTACGCGTGTAACTGCGGGACGCACCGGTCGTTGGGGTGAACAAAGCATCTCCATTTAGGGGACGTTTCGTGAGCCATAGAAAAAGTACCTGAAAGCGATCTGATGTCGTTCGGGTTTCGACTTTTGCGGAAAAAGGGGTAAAATGTCGTTCGAAACAGTTGAAATGTCGTTCTTGGAAGTTCAAATGTCGTTCGTGACGTTCCAGAAAATCCCGCGGACCAATCAGAATCCAGAAGAGTGGATTGACGTGGAAGCTTTTGCGCCTTGAGACAGCTTCATGGCACTTTTTCATGTTCGTCATGCGGCACAGCTAATGCGCGCGTGCCCCTGCCCGCGCCGAGTTTTCCGGACCGGCGTTGCTCACACAACAGTCGTGGATCCACGTTGCTTCGCTTGGACTGCGTTCCTTGTGACGACGCGTTCCTTGTGACGACGGCGAGACGTCACGGCAACGAGTTCGCGGTGTGACACACATTCGAGTCGTCCAAGGTACGCGCGCTTGAGTTCCGCCGCAGCGCACGCGGGGACGTAAGCCCTCTTACGCGTAACCATGGGTCTTCTCAAGCACACTGTTACGATCGTCGGCACCGTGATCACCGTCGGTGGTGGCGCGTTCATGTTCACCGCCCCCTCCTCGCAGGCCGGAAACGTGTCGTACAGCCCGCCGCCGAACCCACCGCCACCCCCGCCTGCCCCGCCGCCTCCCGCGCCTCCGGACATCACCGTCGACGCGTTTAACCTGAGCGCGTCGCTCACCGTGGAGCCCGGCGCGTGCGTGTTGATTCCCGAGAACGACAAGGTTGTTGTGGACGGGCTGGGCGACGGGATCCCGGTCAGCGCGTACCTTACACCTCACCCGTACGGCGCCACGGCGATGGCGGTTTATCAGATGATTGTAAACGGCCTGAACGTCATCTCGCCCGCGGCGCTCGAAAACGGCGATACGCTGCGAGTGTATTTGTGCGCGCCGGTCGAGTTTGGGTTCAACGAGACCTTCCGCCTGACCTACGGTGAGCACGTGGACACTATACGCGTGTCCACCCTGTTCGCGCCCCCGCCCAACCCGCCGCCGGCGTCGCCGAGCCCACCTCCGCCGCCTACGCCGCCGCCGCGCAGCCCGGCGCCACCGCCTCCGAGCCCGCCGCCGCCGAGCCCGCCTCCTGCACCCCCGCCGCCGAGCCCGCCGCCGCCGCCTCCCAGCCCGCCGCCGCCCGACATCACCGCGGAGGCGTTCGAGCTCAACACTACAATCACAGTCGAGCCGGGCGCGTGCTCGATGATTCCCTCGAATGAATCGGTGATGGTGTCCGGTTTGGGTTCGAACGTCATGGTCAACGCAACGCTTTCCGTCATGGTCAACGCGACGCTGTCCCCCAACGACGTTTTCCAGAGCACGCAGCTGTTGGTGAATGGGGTGAACGCCTCCTCCCCAACGCTCGTCGGAAACGGCGACGAGCTCAGGGTGCGCGTGTGCGCCCCACTCTCTTACGGCTTCAACGAAACCATCAGTCTGCAGTACGGTGAGCAGAACGACACCGCCACGGTGGTCACGCTTCATGCCCCGCCGCCGAATCCACCCCCACCAGCGCCGAGCCCTCCGCCGCCGAGCCCGCCGACGCCGAGCCCGCCGCCGAGCCCGCCGCCACCCAGCCCCCCGCCGAGCCCGCCGCCGCCCAGCCCACCGCCGGACGTCAACGCGACTGCGTTCGGGCTCGACGCGTTTGTTACTGTGGCGCCGGGCACATGCGTGATGATCCCCGAGAACGACACGGTTGTTGTGTCCGGGCTGGGCGCGGGCATCACGGTCGGCGCGACTCTGAGCACACAAACGTCGGACTTTGCGCAACTCTTGCGGGACGGCGGGAACGTGACCTCTCCGGCGTTGGTGCAGAACGGCGATGAGCTGCGAGTGCGCGCGTGCGCTCCTCTCGTCGATGGGTTTAGCGAGGCGTTCACCCTCTCATACGGAGAGCAAAACCGGACCGTCGTCGTGACCACTCAACACTCGCCGCCGTCGCCGCCATCGCCGCCGCCGAGTCCGCCACCGCCGTCGCCGAGCCCACCACCGCCGCCGAGTCCGCCGCCGCCGAGTCCGCCGCCGCCGAGCCCGCCCCCGCCGAGCCCACCGCCGCCTTCGCCTCCCAGTCCGCCGCCGCCCAGCCCGCCGCCGCCGCCTCCCAGCCCTCCACCGCCCGACATCACCGCGGAGGCGTTCGAGCTCAACACTACAATCATCGTCGAGCCGGGCACGTGCTCGATGATTCCCTCCGAGGAATTGGTGATGGTGTCCGGTTTGGGTCCGGACGTCATGGTCAACGCGACGCTGTCCACGAGCGACGGGTTCACGAGCACGCAGCTGTTGGTGAATGGGGTGAACGCCTCCTCCCCAACGCTCGTCGGAAACGGCGACGGGCTCAGGGTGCGCGTGTGCGCCCCACTCTCTTACGGCCTCAGCGAAACTTTCAGTCTGCAGTACGGTGAGCAGGACGACACCGTCACGGTGGTCACGCTTCATGCCCCGCCGCCGAATCCACCCCCTCCATTGCCGAGCCCGCCGCCGCCGAGCCCGCCGCCGCCGAGCCCCCCGCCGAGCCCGCCGCCGAGCCCACCGCCGCCCAGCCCGCCGAGC
>Ga0307488_10001431_pt1 | contig 19900 bp, 15 predicted proteins | sample SB02metaG_FD_202248 | JGI IMG/M metagenome (GOLD analysis project Ga0307488, IMG submission 202248) | Sea-ice brine microbial communities from Beaufort Sea near Barrow, Alaska, United States - SB 0.2 | ecosystem: Environmental > Aquatic > Marine > Coastal | place: USA: Alaska | collected... | reverse complement strand
GAAATAAAACATGATTTATATTTTTTTTATATTTGGAAACATTTCGATTAATTTACTTATTTCAATTACACAATTCCACGATTTATTTATTCCATTCCATTGACCAATTTTTTTTAATTTTTCCTTATTATCATATGTTCCTGCACCCGTAATAATTATTTTATTATTACTCTCAGTATAAAATAATTCTTTAACCGGCAGTTCGGACAAACCGTCACCGCGTAACCCTTCGGACTGTTCAATAATTTCTTCCCTGGCTTCGCCGCCCTCTGCGTTCAATTCGTTTTTATTTACATTTCTATTTATTGAATCAAATTTATTACTTAAATTAATATTTTGACTTATTAAATCTATATTAATTGAAAGTAAACCACCCTCAATTTTATCAATTTTATTTTCTAATCTACTTATTATTTTTATTAGGTTTTCTAATAGATTTTCATCCATTTAATAAATTTATTTTTATTTCTTTAAATAAATATATCTTTATATATATATATATAATAAAACAATGATTAAAAATAAAGATTTTATAGCAAGTAAAATGAATAATTTTGGTGATTTAATGTCCGCTAAAAATTTGTATTTACAATATGGTCCTGATATCTTAGGTAAACCGATTCAATTTCAAAATGGTAAGTTTAAAATAATTACAATTGATGATAATCGGCAATGTCCAAAATTTATTAATTTATCTAATCAAAATCTTTCTTCATTATTAGGGACTGGTCCCTTTAGTGGCTCTGGCTCTCCATTAGTTAGACAACTATTATCTGGTAGCCGCAGGCAGAGAAGAAGACGTTCACCTACAAGAAGACGTTCACCTAGAAGAAGACGTTCACCTAGAAGAAATTTACTTTCACCTAGAAGAAGACCCGGACGTCCTAGAAAAAATTTAAATTTATTATTAGAAAATGATGGTTTATTTGGAGGTGGTGGTTTACAATATTTATTTCAAAATGATTCTCTCTCCCCGCGGGGCGGCTCGCCATCAGCTTTTTTAGTTAACTCTTTAGATTTTGATTTTGGCAAAACCGCCCGTGCGTTAAAAATTCCAATGTCAAAAAAAATTAAGGGACCAAAATATACAAGTTTAAATGGTCTTAATATTTCTTATCCACAAAAATTATTACCACCTGCCGGTATTAAACAACCAACAAAAATGAAACTATTTCCTAAAACTAAATTTGGTACTCTCACTCAACAACAGGAAGCTGAATTACAAACTATAGCGGCACGCAATTTGGCACAATTAGAAACATTAATTGCAAGACAAGATTTGGGCAGCGCACGCCGCCAAAGTCCGGTAAGTATTAATGAAATCAAAGAAATGTTTGAAAAAGACCCTGTAGGAGCTGTAAATTATTTGGCTGTTCAAGGATATAACGTAGAAGAACTAGATAAAGAAATTGAAAGATTAGAAAAGGCGAAAAGTGGAAAAAGCAAGTATGGTAATGGTAGACGACCTAATCTAAGTCAAATGATGGCACCATATCCAAGAAATTCTTTTGGAAAAGTAGCTTGTGCTTGCAAAGGAACTGGTTTTAATTCTTTTGGTAAACCATGTCCTGTACATAATTCTCGATTAAATCCATTTGGTAGAAATTGTGCTGGACTCCCAAATATGAGTAAAAAAATGCCATACGGGAAAAATTTAAATAGATTTGGATGAGGTCCATCACTAGTAAAGCGCGACACTCCTTAAGGAGAAAGAAAGAAAAAGGAATTTATATATGAAGTTCTAATATTAAATCTTTAGAAATATTAGAACTGAGAAAAATAAATTCATTCACAAATTTTTTTACATAATATACATCCTTCCCATTTTTTACTACATTTTTTATGAAAAACTATTTTACAATCTTTACAAAATTTTAAATTATCAAATTCATTTATTTCTTCATTACAACATAAACATTCTCTTTTATTATATATAGATTCTATAATTGCTAAATCTTTTTTATTTCTAAACCTAAAAATTTGTTCATCATTATTATTATAAAATTTTAAAACAATAAAATTTTTTGTTTCATCTTTTTCAACTATTTTTTCTATATCATTTAAATCTATTGATTCTATTCTGAAAGAATAATAAAAACAATATTTTTTTTTATAAAGTTTCATTAATTTATTTAAAGTAAATATTATAAAAAATAATATTATTATAATGTCAACAATTGTAGAAATTAACAAAACTTCAGTGACCGACGAAGAAGAAGAAATTGAACCTATTAATTCTGAAGAAAAAATTTTAAAAAATAGAGAGGAATTAAGAAAAAAATTGCGCTCAAAAGTAAAAACAAAAAATTATGCAAGAGCTAAAGGTTCAAAAACTAAAGATAAAAGTGAAGAACTAAATAAATCATTAATGAAAATTACAGAAATTTTACAATCTGAAAATATTGATTCTCCTGAAAAAATAAATAATAACACAATGGAAAAAATTATGTCTGTTATCTCAAAAGACGATTTTAATTTACTTTTTGATGCAATGAAAGATAATCCAATGGTGAAAGATTTACTTAAAAATGTTTTAGAAAATGTTAAAAATCAATTTTAGATGTTTCTTTAATGTTATCATGGTCTCTAAAAATTAATTTAATATCTCGTGAATTATATTTTTTTCCCTTTTCGCTAGAAAAACAATCAAATATATTTTTTAAATTTTCTTCAAAATATTTTATATAGTCTTTATTATTAAACCAAAATTCAAATCTATAATTTTTTTTATTATAATTTCCACAATCAACAATTCTTATACCATTTAAAATTTCACTAAATTCATAATTTTCACCAATTAAAGTAAGTAAAATATTTAACCAATATTCATCTAATTCATTTTCATTTAAATATTTTCTAACACTCCATTCAAAACCCTTTTTATTTGTAACGTGTTCCCATGTGGGATTACTATTTTCTCTAAAAAAACTTATCGAACCTGTAATTTTTTCTTCAGAATTAATTTTAATTCTTTTATTAAAAAAATCATAAAGTTTTGGTATATTATTATATACTTTCCAAAAAGACTCTATCGTATTAATTGAAGCTAATTGAACAGTATTTGTATTATATTTTTTTGTATTATTTTTTTCATGATAAAATAATATCCATCCACTATTTAATTCATGTTCTTCTGTCATTAATTAATTTACAATTAACTTAATAACTATTCTTTTTTTAAATAATTTTGTTTAAATTTTCTAATTCCTCTTTTGTATTTACACCTAGCACTTCATAACTATGTTGAGGAAATTCTAATTTTAATTTGAAATGGCAAATAACATCAGTTAAATAATATTCTTTTTGAGCATTGTTATTTTCTAATAATTTAATATTTTTTAAAAGTTTATCTATATTAAAACAATAAATACCACAATTAATTATATTAATTTTTTTTTGTTCATCATTAGCATCTTTTTCTTCAACTATTTTAAATTTATTTTCCTCTATTTTAATTATTCTACCATATCCCGCAGTTTTTTTGGCATCAATTATATTAATTAAAATACTTCCTTCATACATTTGATAATTTATTAATCTACTAAGTGTTTGCCTGCTTATTAAAGGTACATCACCAGATAAAATTAAAACTTTATTACAATCATTCATATTTGTTTCTAAAAAATATTCACTACACATAATTGCATGACCCGTCCCCTTTGGTTCTTTTTGATATATATATTCAATTAAATTTGGGTCTCTCTCATCCAAAATATTACATTGCCAACTATTTATTGTTTGTTCTATAATTTCTTTATGTTTACCAACAATAATTCCTATTTTTTTTGGATGTAAACGTAATGCAGTATCTACTACATGAATTAACATTGGTTTAAAATCTACTTTATGTAAAACTTTAGGCTCATTAGATTTCATTCTTTTTCCTTCACCTGCTGCTAAAATTAAAACTATCATTTATAAATTAACTAATTTTTAATAAATTTTTAATAATTTTGAAAAAATTAAAAAATTATAAATAAATTAAACTGTAACTACTTTTGCTAAATTTCTAGGAAAATCAGGATTAATATTAAATATTATACTTATTTTATAAGCTATAAATTGAAATCTAACAATATAAAGTAAATTACTCAATACATTATCCTCATTAAAATTATTTAATATAATTTTTCCATGTCTAGATAATATCTCATTTACAACATTAGCATTTTCAGAATGTCCTAAAATAATATTACAAAATTTTTCTTTTGTAACTAAAACTAATGGACCATGTTTTAAACTTTTTGGTGTTAATGTTTCATAATGTAAATATGTAACTTCTTTAATTTTTAATGCAATCTCTAAACAAATTGAATATAAATCTTTATCACCTATAACAAAACCTCCGTTAATTCCATTATCTATTAAATATTTAATAGTTTCATCAGTATATGATGTATTAAAATTATCAATTTCATTAATAATTAAATTTTGAAAATTTTTCAAATCATTTAAATATCTTTTAATAATTATTTCATCATTAGATATCCATAAACTTAATAAAATTAATAATAAACATTCCGCTAAAAAAACTTTTGTAGATGCTACACTTTTTTCCTCACCAATATTCATATAAATTCCACAATCTACATGTCTTGCAATTAATGAATCAACAACATTAATAATTCCAATTTTTAAGCCATCGACTTCATTTAAAACATCAAATAAATCTTTAGTTTCTCCAGATTGACTTACAAATACAAATAAATTTTTTTTTGTCTTGGGAATATCATATTTATTAAAATTACATGCATCAATACAAATAATATTTTTATAATTAGTATGATTATAAAAATATTTTTTTGAAAATAAACAAGCATTATAAGATGTTCCACATCCTACTAAAATAATATTTTCCATACATAAAATTTGTTCGCGGTATTCAAACAATCCGCCAAATTTAATTTTATTATTTTTAATTCTAGCGTAATTATTTGTTATTTTTTTTACTATATCTTTTTGGTCATATATTTCCTTTAACATCCAATGTTCAAATTCATTTTTACTAGACCTATTAATCTCTGAAGGATTATTAATAATTTTTTCAAAATTAATATGTTTTATATTATTAGATGACACAGTATATAATTTTTTATTTAATAGTTCGTGATAAGTTAAAATATTATTATTAAAACCATTTATTTCTGATGTTATTATAATATATTTTTCAGATTTACCAATTAATAATGGCGAACCATTTCTAACACAAAATAATTTATCTTTTATCATTTTATTTTGAATCACTAAACCCCACGTTCCAGAACAATCATTTAATGCTTTATTTATTGATTCTTCAAATTTTTCCTCCTCGCTCCGCTCATCAACAATTAAATTATTATAATATTCAATTAGATTAACTATAATTTCACTATCTGTTTCAGAATAAAATTTAAAATTTTTTTTTATTAAAAAATTTTTTAATTCTACATAATTTTCAATAATTCCATTATGTACTAATATTATTTTTTCATTATTACTTGAATGAGGATGACAATTTTCAATTTTTATACCGCCATGAGTTGCCCATCGTGTATGTGCTAATATATTATAAAATTTATTTGTAGCCGTAGGAGAAGATATCGCTAATGAATCAATTATTTCTTCTAATTCTTTTATTGAAGTTTGAAATAATTTTTTATAAAAAATTATTTGTTCTTTTTCTTTTTCTATAATACTTATTCCAGCACTATCATAACCTCTATTTTGTAAATTATATAAACAATCTATTATTAATTTTAATTTACTTTCACCTAAAATTGCTACAATTCCACACATTTATTTAAACTTATAATTTCTTTTTTCTTTTTTTAAGTTAAATTTAAAAAGAAAAAAAACATTATATTTATAAATAATGAGTGAAACTGATATTTTATTCAATAAATTACCTGATGATTTATCAATAATTACAAAAGTTTGGGGACCACCAACGTGGGTTTTTTTACATTCTATGACATTAGCCTATTTTAAAAAATATGACCCAAATATAAAATGGCATGTAGATTTAAAAAAATCTATGAAAAATTTATTATATAGTTTAGTTGATGTTTTACCTTGTCCAATTTGTGGTGAATCATATTCACAATATATTAAAAGACCAGATATGAAAATTGAGGATCATCTTGATTCTAGAAAAGATTTATTTACTTTTATGTATAAAATACATAATTTAGTTAATAAAAAATTAGGTAAACCCGAATGTCAAATACCCACTTTAAAAGAAGCTATAGAATATTATTCTAAATATATTTCTAGCTATTGTAGTGCAACAACTGATGAAGAAAAAAATTTAAAAAAACAAAAAGGATGCAAAGATGATGATTTTCACCAATATAAATGTATAGTTGATGTTATAGATTTAGAGAAAAAACAAGAACCTCCATCGCCCGCCGAAGGCATAGAAAATTTTGCTAGTGATAATTCTAATAATTTATTTTTAATTTTATTCATTGTCTTTTTGATTATAACAATAATTCTTTTATTCATTCTTTTTACAAATTTTTGTAAAAATAAAAATGTTTCCAAGTCTTGATAAGTTTAAATATTAACTATTTTTTACGAAAAAATCGTAAATATATTACTACTATTACTGTTAAAGTAACTATAGAACCAGCAACAATTCCTACAATAGCACCTATGCTTAAATTATTTTCAGATGAGTTATATTGTGTAATTGGAGCTACTAATGTTCCTGATCTAAAATTTTCTAAATATTTATAAATTAAATACGGGTCCAACCAATCTTGTTCATCTTTTCCATTTTTTGTAAATCTTCGAGTATAGTCATTACCATGAGTTATTGTAACTTCTTCAACATCTTCTATACATATTTTACTATCTGAGTTTTTTGAATAATTTACTACAAAATCGTAAGTTACATTTTTTTTATTTGGGTCACATTTACCTAAATAAGTATTAATTGTCCATATATGATTACATCTATATCCACTGTCACTAGGTACTTTTTCATTATCTTCTGCCCCAGATATAACACATTTTGGACAAGTCTTATCACCCGTCTTATCTGAACCCTCATACAATGTTTTTTTTAAAAAAGAATTTCTTTGTGGATGTAGTGTATCTGTACCTGTTGGAAAGTCTTTAGGTCTATTTCCATTTTCATATTCTAATGGTTGACATATTCCATAACTAAATATATCAATTTCTCTGGAGTCCTTATGTTGACAAATTTTTTTAAAATCAAGTTTACAATCTCTATCTTTATTCTTTACATCACATCCATCCTTCGCGCAGGTGGGTTTACCTTTATCATCTAATATATATTTTCTACATTCTTCATTACTAGCTCTCTCTGGAACTTCAATTGTTTCAATAAATCTACCACAATAATTACATGGAAACTTATCTGATGTTTTTCCATTAGACAACAATATTTTAAAATCATTATTTACTTTAGTCGGAATATAACTTTTATCGTTCATATTAACGTAAACAAAACATTCATCAAATGTTAAAAAATTATCATTTACATTAAATCTATTTGATATATCAGATAAAGTAGATTTTATTCTATCTTCTAAGTCGGCAACCGAATTTACGGTAAGTTTTACATACTCTGCCCCTGATACCGATTTTGTACAATCTTTATTTATATAGACAGGAACCTTAATTTGAGCAGTAGGTTGAGTTGGGTTATTTATTTTTATTAAAACAATTGATTCTCCACATCCATATGTATATTCAGAGATTTCTAAAATGTTATCAATTGGTTCAGACGGAAGTTCTTCTCTATTTGGAATGGTACCACATAATATTTCATCTGTATTTGTTTTACAATTATTATCAATTGTTGTAAATAATTCTATAACTGAGTTTTCATTAAAATTTTCTTTTACACTTTTTTCAATATTTTCATTTATTTGTTTATTATTAGATAAACTTGTAATTTCTATATCAAAATCTTGTGTAAAAATATCTTCAGAAAAATTTTCTATTTTTTTATATTTTACTATTACCAATAAATCCTTTTTATATTTTTTAAGATTTGGTATTTTAATTAATGATTGATAAATTAAATCTTGTAATTTTTCAATCGCCTCAGAATCTGGTTCTTTTACTTTTTTCTTCTTACTTTTTATAACTAATTTTACAATTTTTTTTGTATAATCTTCAAGTGGAGTATCGTCCAATAATTTTTTATTACAACAAATTTTTTTAGAAAGTCCAGTCATTCTTTTAGAATTTAGTATTTTTTGAATTCGAGCTTTTTCTTTATAGCCACTATACTTATTATTTTTATAAAATTTATTTATATAATTTTCCTTTACTTTACCAAATACATTTAAAATATTTTCTGGTATGTTTATTCTATTATCATTATTGTTTTCATCAACAATAAATCCATTTACACAAATTTGTTCATTATATTTAGTGTTTAAATAATTAACATTTTTTGAAAAATTATTCATGACTAAAGAATTACATTTTAATGAATATTGATATTTACTTAAATATTTTAAAAATTTATCTTTATCTATATTTCCAGTATCAATATCTTCAAGTAAATCGTCTATAACCTCTTCACCAATTTTAATATCATCTTCTGATAAAATACCATTATCAATCAAACAATTAAAACAACTTATACATTCTTCTTTCGCCATATCTTGTTCATCATAACAGCCTTTTTTTTCACAAATATCATTACAAGGATTTTCCTCTTCCACTACATCAGCTTCTTTTTCATCAGAAAAAGTTGTTTTTGGACATTCAGTATCACCACAATATTGTAAAATTTTCCAATCTTTACTAACACCAGTTGGATTATCATCCTTATCATTTTCATAGGTGTAGGCAGTACATCCATTAATTAAAATATATTCTTTACCATCCTCGCCTTTTTTAGGTGTAATTCTACCTTTAATATCTTTATTAACTGCAATTTTATCAGAATATTCGATTAATGGCCAACCTGGATATTTTTTAACTTCTGTTTCACATACCACTTTATCGTCTCCTTTATTTTTAATATAGACTGTTCTTTTTTCTTTATCAGATATAAAATAATTTCCATCTTTTACATAGTCATAAGTTACAACTATATATGGTTCTAATTTAAAATCTTTATTTAGAGAAAAAATCTTAGGATTAGTTTTTTGGTTAGCAGTACTATCGTCGTCAACTTTTTCTGGTTCTGTGGATTCCAACGTGGAGGCTTTTGATGGTATTGTAATATCTGTTCCAGCAAGTCCTTTATATTTTTCAACTAATTCACAATTTGATATTTGTAGAAACCTAGAACCATATGAATAATAATCACCACTAATGTTTTTATTTTCTATATTTGGATTAAAATGAACGCCTAGTATTTTATTAGTCATATTATTTACCTGCAATGTGCAACCAGGTGGAGATGTATTTCTAAGACATGATTTATCGGAATCTCTACAATTTAATGCATATATATCACCTCCTATATATGATGTTTTAAATACATCATAAGCTATTTTCTTACACCTTTGTTCATCAATACAAATATTAGATGGTTCACTAATTTGTAAATCTTCTTCTAATTTAAATGTTATACCATTATCTGTATATAATTCGTTAGGACATAAACCTAAAGCTATATTACATGATTTAGTACAAGTTTTATAAGTCGGTGCATCATTTTCACAAGTTTTAAGCATAATTTGTTTCATTTTTTCGCTAACTCCAACTAGATTTTCCAAGCTATTACATAAATGAAATTGTTTCTTACCATTTCCATCAACAGATTCATTAATATTTTCAGCATTACAATCTATTTTTTTTTCCTCGCTTCCGTCATCTTCAGCAAAAAATTCAAAATTAGAATAATTCATTATTTTATTATATATTTATTTCTTTTTTTTTTATTAATTGAAAGAAAAAAGTAATAAATATTTAATAATAAATTTTATGAAGTGAAACTGCCCAAGGGCTATTTAACCTAATAATCTTAATAAAATTTCAGCAATTTCTGGAGGCACTAATCTCACTAAAATTGCAACAATTTCTGGTGGAACACCACTTCCACTAGGAGCTTTTGTAGTGGCAGCTAAAGTTGTAGCAGCTAAAGTTGCACCAGCTAAAGTTGTAGGAGGTAAAGTTGTAGCAGCTAAAGTTGCACCAGCTAAAGTTGTAGGAGGTAAAGTTGTAGCAGCTAAAGTTGCAGCAACAGTAGCATCTACAGACTCTGTTCCTTTAAATTTCGGAAATTCTAAAATTATTGGAAATTCCGCAACTGAACCCTGAAATTCAAACATTTGAAAATAACCTTTAACAATTGTATTTCTTAATGCTAATAATAATGAATATTTTTCTTTATCTGTAACTTTTTCTATTTCATTATCTGCATAATTTATTAAATCTCTAATGCTTTTCGTTTGTGTAAATCTCAATTTTCCCCAAAGTCCTGAAAGTTTTCTTGGTGATAACATTTTATCGTAATTAATTGATGCTAATATTAATGATACATAAGCAAGTTTAGAAGGCGTATCTGGACCACTGCTTGTGAATCCATTATCATCAAGAACTTTTTGCATTATATCAATATTATGTTTGTAGATATAAATTTGTTCTTCTGGCTCCATATCATCTTCAATTGATTTTAATCCTGTTATTGGACCACCCAATATATCTTGTCCTCTTGTTGCTGGCACAGCAGTTGTAGAAATAGTAGTAGCAGGCATAGTAGTAGGAGGAATAGTGACTTCTACTGGAACATCTGTTGCTTCTCCTTCGGAGACAGATAATAAATTAGCGGGCATTGTATATTGAGGATTTACTTTTTCTTCTAATTCTCTAATTTTTTCAACTGGTAAGTACATTCCAGATTGTGCGGGTTTTCCAAATGGAGAAGGTGGGGCATAAAATGTAGGTGTAATTCTTTTAAATGTATCATATAATTGTTTTCTGAGAAACATTAATTTATAATATAAAGCTTCATCTTTAACTTTTCTAGAATTTTCTAAATCCCCCATAAAAAGTTCTACAGCAGCTTTTAATACAATCCCATTTCTTCTAAGAGCTGGGTCACCTGTAGTTGAATTCCATATATCAGGTTGTTCATATATTTTTTTTAATGTTTTTTGGAAAATGTCATATCTTTTCCAAGTTTCTAAAGCAGCTCCAGTTAGACCATCTCTAGTTTGTTCTAAAGTGCGTGTAGCAATATCGAATAATCTTTTTACATCATCTTTTTGTTCTTGAGTTGCAGGTTTTAACGTAGGTTTTAACGTAGGTTTAGTTGTTGTTGGTGGAACAGTTGTTGCTGGAACAGTTGTTGGTGGCGATGTTCTAATTACAGGTGATTCAGTTTCTAACTCGCCCTCAGTTTTTAAAGACTCGGTAAATATTTCAGTAGGAGTAGGACAGGTCGCGTCTTGTCCCATACTAGTTTTACCTGAAGGGTCGCAAACAGCATTATATAAATAATTTAATCTTCCTAATACTTCAAAATAATGAGGCATTTCATTTACTTGACCTAATCCTTGATTTCTTTTATTATTCATTTCATCTAACGCCGCTTTTGTTAAACTACAACTTTTATTTAATCCGTCATATAAAGAATATCTTTTATCAATAATACCAATTGGTTCATCTGGTGCATCAAATAAATATTTTAAATATGAATTAGCTATTCTAGTTCCAAGTAATATACCACCATTTCCTGGTTCCATTTTTTCAGATTCTTTTAATAATGCATCCAAATTTTTATTAGGAGTTGAATTAAATTCAGACATGCCCCATTTATCATCTGCTCCAACATTAGCTGAATAATAACATTTACATTTTAACCCTGATTTTGAACCAATTTTATCCATAAATTCTTTATAATCAATCGTTAATTCTTGATTTAATGTTTTAATTACTGATGCAACCTTTTTCCAATCCTCATATAATTGGTCTTTACCTAATTTTGCTACATTTTGACGTAAAGGAATCATAGTATTTGGACCAGCTGATGATTGTATATGTTTTAATAACCATTGAGCTTTATTACATAATAAATAATCATTATCAGTTCCTTTTTCTGAAAATTCTTCAAATGTTTTATTATTTTCAAAATAATTTATATAAGAATAATTCGTCATTATATATTATAATTATGAATTATTTTTATTTATAAATTTAATTTAATTTATTTTTAGTAAACAGTTCTTCTCGCTTAACCTAGTAATCTTAATAAAATTTCAGCAATTTCTGAAGGAACTAATCTCACTAAAATTGCAACAATCTCTGGTGGAACACCACTTCCACTAGACGCTTCTGTCGCAGCTAAAGTAGTAGGTGCAGCGGGCTTGCCTCTAGGACGACGGGCTAATGTTGCAGCTAAAGTAGTCGGGGCCATTGTAGTTGGTGCGATAGTAATAGGTGTTACAGTAGTTGGAGCCATAGTTGTAGCATCAACAACTTCAACTTCTTTATTAGCGCAAATACATTGTCTTCCTTTTGAACAATTAGAAGTTGGAGTAGCAGTATTAAAATATACTTTACCATAACTTTTATGTTTTTCATTAATTAAATATTGAAAACATTTAGGTCTACTTTTTGAATTAATTATAGTCATCGTGGCCTCTCCAGCTAATGCAGCAGCTGCTTTACATTGTTCCATAGTTGGTTCTTGTTTGTCTGACTCTCGCGCGCAGTTACCACCTTCTTTAAGACCACTTAATTTAATTTGTGCACCTGGAGCTTTAGTAACAGCTAAAGTTGCGGCTAAAGTTGTAGCAACTATAGTTGTAGGAGTTAAAGTAGTTGCAGGTAATGTTGTAGGAGCTAAAGTTGTGGGCGGTAATGTTGTAGGCACGGTAACAAGTACTGGTTTATCAGTAGCCTGAACAATTTTAGCAGAAACAACAGGTTCCTCCTCTTCTTCTCCTTCTTCTTCTTCTTCTTCATCCTTTGGAAAATCAGTAAATGGTTGAATCTCAAGATTATAAGCCATTAAAACATTTTTTTTATCAGTTTTACAAGATTTTGCAATAGCTTCATTTCTTGCAAAACATGTTTTTTGGTCTTTTACTCCCAGCATATTTTCTCCAATTACATCTTTATACCATTTACCTGGTAATTCAGGAACTGGTTTATCAGCTTCTTTACAAGCATTGTTTAAGAATAAAAATTGACAACCACTTCTAGAATAAATATGTGGAGCATCAATATCTTGTGGTTTTAATTGGACATTATCAGGATGACAAATACAAGGCCTTTCTTTAGTACATTTAGCAGTTTTTCCATCTTTATTCCAGTTATAATATACTTTTCCATAACTTTTATGATTTTCATCAACTTTATAAATATAACATGTAGGTCGTCTAGCATTATCTGTATCTCCATCATATGGGGCTTCTATACTAGCCGCATATCTATCACAATCTTTAGAATACATAGTATACCCGGATGGACATCCATTTCCAGATGTAACCTCGACTAAATCAACATGTTCTAAATATTGGTCAGCATTTTCAACATTTCTTTTATTTAATAATTCAATACCAGATAGGGAATGTAAAGTGGCAGCAAGAGTTGTAGCTGGAACTGTAGTAGCTGGTGCATCTGTCTCTCTTGCAGAACTTCTATAGGGGAATTTTGGAAATACAATTTGGACCGCTTTAGTAATTTTATTTCTAATCTCCATTAGTTTAGTATATTGTGATTCATCAACAATATTTCCTATATATTGGTCAATAACCGTTAATGCAGCTTCTGCCGCTTTAGTTCTATCAGATTGCCAATTATTATGAGACTTTTTATCAAAAACAATACGTGATGCATCCATTCTATAATGATTTAAAGCGTCTAAAAAGTTATAAACTTTTAAATTTTGACCTTGTTTCATCATCCATGTTATTTCCATATGTTCATGGTCTAACAATGTTCTAGCTCTAGCTTGTTTATCACCAGTTACTTCACCCAATGCATGAGGACTAGCTTCATCTTCTGTAGCAGGACATACACATGGTCTATAAACATTACATCTGGATGTTTGTGCAGCCGATTTTTTATTGTAATAAACTTTAGCGAAACTAGACGTTGTTCCTCTATTAACATAAAAACCATAACATTTGGGTCTATCCGCTCTATTAATTATTCCCATAGTACCAGTTTTTGATAATGTTAATGCAGCTTTAGCACATTCAGCCTCGGTCATTTCTCTTGCACAATTACCAACTCCATGAAGTTCATATTTTTTTTCTCCAAAATAATCAACATTATTATAATCTTTAACATCAATTATTTCCTCAGGAATATCCTCATCCATCATAGTAGATTCATTAAACGAGTCTAAATAAGAATATTTCATAATTTTATATTATAATATAAAATTATTTTAATTTTTTTTCAATTTTTTTTTTAAATTTAATTTCATGAAGAACAAGAAATACATGGTTCGAATGTATCATGTTCTTCCATTTTTTTATTTTTTTCTAATACGTATTCCATACTAAAATTTTGAGATTTTAAAATCGGTTTTGTTCTAATATAATATGAACCAGTTTTTAATCCAAGTTTGTATCCATATAAATGAATACTATTAATAATTTTAGGGTCAGCATTTTCAACAAAAACATTAAAACTTTGTGATTGGTCTATAAATATACCTCTATCTGCAGCCATTTCTAATAAAGCTTTTTGACTAATTTCCCATACAGTTTTAAATATTTCTTTATCTTTATCAGGTATATTTAATTTTTGAACTGAACCTTTATCTAAAATAATTTTATCAATAATTTCTTTATTATCTAAATTATGCTGTTTTAAATATTTAATTAAATGTTTATTAATACAAACAAATTCACCAGATAATACACGTCTTGTATACATATTAGAAGTATATGGTTCAAAAGATTCATTATTACCCATAATTTGTGCGGTAGATGCTGTTGGCATAGGCGCAACTAATAAACTATTTCGTAAACCAAATTCTTGAATATCTTCTTTTAAAATATTCCATTGAGTCTCTGGAATAAATTCCGGTTTTTTATTCCACATATCAAATTGTAAAATACCTTCACTTGCAGGTGAATTATAAAAAGATGAATAAGAACCATGATATTCAGCAAGTTTACTTGATTTTTTTAAAGCATGATAATATATAGTTTCAAATATATTTTTATTAATTTTTCTTGCATTATCACTACAGAATGGTTCATTCATCATCATAAACACATCAGCTAAACCCTGAATACCAATACCAATTGGTCTATGTTTTAAATTACCAATTTGCGATTCTTTGGTAGGATAATAATTTTTATCTATAACTAAATTTAAATTTTCTACAATAATTTCTACAACTTTTCCCAATTCTATATAATCGAAATAAATTTTATAACAATTATCTATATATTCACACAATTTATCATATCCACCAATTCTTTCATCATTAATAAATATTTGAGGCATAGTTTGAACAAATTCATCGGACTCTTCACTCCATTTTTCATATAATTCAATACGTTTATGTTTATCATCTATTTTATCTAATTCATATTCTAAACCATATTCTTCTAATATCGTCATAGCAGCTTGACAATAATAACAATCTTGCTTTGAATACATTAAAATTTTTGGTTTATTAAATTCATGTCTACCATATACAAATTTAGGTAAACATATAGATGCTAAATTACATACAGCAGTTTCATTAGAATTACTAAATTCAGTTATTTCGCAACAAAGATTGGAGGACTTTATAATTCCAATATTTTTTTGATTGCTTTTTCTATTAATTGAATCTTTATATAACATATATGGTCCACCTGTCTCAATTTGACTATTAATAATTGCATTCCATAATTCCATAACATCAATTTGTCTTATAAATTTACCCTCATTTTCATATTTAATATATAATTCATCAAAATCATCTCCATATGTATCATTTAATCCTGGACATTTATCCGGGCACATTAAAGACCATTTACCCTTATTTTTAACTCTTTCCATAAATAAATCAGGAATCCATAAAGCATAAAATAAATCTCTTGCTCTCATCTCTTCACTTCCATTATTTTTTTTTGCCTCCAAAAATGTAAATATATCACCATGCCAAGGTTCTAAATACATAGCAAAAGACCCTAATCTTTTCGAACTTTGATTAATATATCTAGCTGTATCGTTATACACCTTTAACATTGGCATAATACCTTGTGATATACCATTTGTTTTTTTAATTTCTGAACCATCTGTTCTAACATTAGATATATGAATACCTACACCACCTGCCCATTTTGATATCATAGCAACATCACCTATAGTTTTATAAATACCTTCAACACTATCCTCAGTGCCAATTAAATAACATGAAGACATTTGTGGAAATTTAGTGCCCGCGTTAAAAAGTGTTGGCGTCGCATGCGTAAAATATTTTTGTGATAAATAATCATAAGTTTCCTTTGTTCTATCAAAATCACTTCCATGAATGCCTAAAGAAACTCTCATAAATAAATGTTGAGGTCTTTCTAATATTTTACCATCTTTTTTTAATAAATAAGCTTTTTCTAATGTACAAAATCCAAAATAAGATAATAAATAATCTCTATCATAATTAATAAAAGTTTCTATAAAACCTCCATAATTTGCACATAGATTTTTAATTTCATCAGATACATTTTCTAAACTTAACATAATTCTTGAAAAATTATCATCTGTATTTTTTGTGTGATTATTAATAATAATTCTACCAGCAAATAATTCATAATCTGAATTATATATAGACATATTCGCTGCCGTACTAGCCGTAAATCTATCTAATTCAGATGTAGTAATTCCATCATATACCAAACCAATAACCTCCTTTGCTAATAAACCAGCGTCTATATTTAATTTAGGTTCTTCATTTGCTATAGTTTTAATTTTTTTTGTAATTTCATCAAATTCAATATCTTTTGCCTCACCATATCTATTAATCACACGCATTTAATTATAATATTTATATTCTTTTTAAATATATTATTTTTGCGCTTTTCATTTTCCTTGAAAATAATTACCATGAAATTTTCATTCTATCCTTATCTATAATTTGCCAATCAAATTTATATCCAAATAAACTTTTTAAAGTCATCGGATTGTCATGACAATCATATGTTACAAATTTAGAAGCATCATAACACATTTCATACATGATTTCACTTAAAAAACCATGTGGATGTCCAAGATTAATCGTTTTTTTAATTTTACCCTCGCTTTGTACATCATAAATAATATGTTTGTTTAAAAAATCATAATAATTAAATGTAAAAATTATACTTTTTCTATCTTGATAAATAGCTTTAATAACAGAGTTGACTATCTTATTAAAGTATTTATCTATATTTTTTTTAACAAGTTTTTCCCTATGTACAGATTTTATATAATCATTAGTTTTCTTTTCATGACCGATTTCATTATCTAAATTAATTCTACGCCTTTGTGATGTATTATTTTTTGCATTCATAACACCTGCTCCAAGTGACTTACTTAAATCCATTTTAATTTTAAATAAAAATATAAATGAATCTTTAAGTAAATATTTTTTTGTAAAATTTATTACATTATGGAGCAAATATTGAAGGTTTTTTTTTTTCAACTCTATCATCCTCGCCGTGCTCGTACTCAACTTCTTTAATTTTTTCATATTCATCAAATAAATTATTATAATCATTTTCTAAACTATCATATTCTTTATTTAATTCTTCATGTTCTTTTTTAAGTTCTTCATGTTCAGATGATAATTGATTATATTCATTTCTTATATTTTCATATCTATTCATTATAACATTCATTGCTTGATGAGATTCTACACCATATTCAGACCAATAATTTAAATCTTCATGTAATTTTTGAAGAATATTTCTATTATTAATATTTTCACCAAATTCTTTTTCATAAGAACGTTTTAAATATCTTACCTCACGTTCACTCGTCATTTTAATAAAAATTATTAAATAAATCTTTAAGTAATTAATCAATTTCTTCAATTAAGGGTTTACCCTCACTATCTACTGAATTTGGCATAGACCCAGGCATAGATTCTGAACCCATAGCGCAACGCATAATTGGTTCCATTTTATTTTTAAATTCAGCTAATTTATTTTCATATTGTTCTTTTTCTGAATCATCATTTTCATCTAACCAATCTAACATTTCATTCACTTCCTTTTCTAATTGTTCCTTAATTCCAGGTGTTTGTTCATCTAGATTTTTTGTAACATTTTTATCATCTAATAAAGATTTACATTGATAAACTTTATCTTCTAAATTATTTTTTGCATTAATTTTTTCTTTTACTAATTTATCATTTTCAGAAAATTTTTCTGCGTCTTTTAACATACTATCTATTTGTTCTTTTGTTAATCTACCTGCATCATTTTTTACTTCAATTTTTTGTTTTACACCTGATGACTTTTCACAAGCTGTTACATTTAAAATTCCATCAGCATTTAAATCATATGTTATTTCAATTTCAGGAACTCCTCTTGGAGCAGGTGGAATTCCAGATAATGTAAATTCAGCTAATTTATTATTATCTTTACACATAGTTCTTTCTCCTTCGTAAATTTCAATTTGACATGCTTCCTGTTGGTCTGAATATGTCGAGAATGTTTCAGATTTTTTCGTAGGAATAGTAGTATTTCTTGTAATAATTTTTGTCATTACCCCTCCGTTTGTTGCAACCCCTAATGATAATGGTGTAACATCTAATAATAGTAAATCTGAAACTTTACTATCATCAACACCTGATAAAATAGCCGCTTGAACTGCCGCACCAAATGCAACCGCCTCATCTGGATTTATTGATTTATTTAAACTTTTTCCATTAAAATAATCACTCAATTGTTGTTGAATTTTTGGAACTCTAGTAGAACCACCAACTAAAACAATTTCATCTACCTTATTTTTAGATATACCTGAATCTTTCATAACTTTTTCAACCGGTTCAAAAGTTTTTCTAAATAAATCATTACATAATTCTTCAAATCTAGCTCTAGTTATTGAACTACTAAAATCAATCCCCTCAAATAAAGAATCAATTTCAACTATAGCTGATGTACTACTACTTAAATTTTTTTTTGCATTTTCACAAGCTGTCTTTAATCTTCTTATAGCTCTTTTATTTTGTGACATATCTTTTTTATTTTTTCTTTTAAATTCATGCATAAAATGTTGCACTAATCTATTATCAAAATCTTCACCACCCAAATGACCATCACCCGCCGTCGCTTTCACTTCGAATATTCCATCCTCAATACTTAATAATGTAACATCAAATGTACCACCTCCAATATCATAAATTAAAATATTTTTTTCTTTATTACCCTTTTTATCCAAACCATATGCTATTGCACCAGCAGTCGGTTCATTTATTATCCTTAAAACATTTAATCCCGCAATCGCACCAGCATCCTTTGTACTTTGTCTTTGCGCATCATTAAAATATGCTGGTACTGTAATTACCGCATCAGTAACTTTTTCACCTAAAAATTCTTCAGCTGTTTCTTTCATTTTAGTTAATACCATCGCTGAAATCTCCTCCGGTTTAAATTCTTTTTCCTCCTCCTTATATCTCGCTTTTATTATTGGTTTATCACTACTATCACTCACTACTTCAAACGGAAATAATTTAATATCATTTTGACAATATGGGTCTGAATATTTTCGCCCTATTAATCTTTTCGCATCAAATATCGTATTATCAGGATTACTAGCTGCTTGATTTTTTGCACCCTGACCTATTAATCTTTCATTATCTGTAAATGCAACATAACTAGGTGTTGTTCTTGAACCTTGGTCGTTTGCTATAATTTCTACTGAACCATCCTTCCATACACCCACACAAGAATATGTTGTCCCCAAATCAATTCCAATCGCTAAATTATTCTTTGTCATTTATTATTTTTATATACATGTATTTTTAAGTATTTTAAACTTACAAATA
>Ga0307488_10001429_pt1 | contig 19915 bp, 16 predicted proteins | sample SB02metaG_FD_202248 | JGI IMG/M metagenome (GOLD analysis project Ga0307488, IMG submission 202248) | Sea-ice brine microbial communities from Beaufort Sea near Barrow, Alaska, United States - SB 0.2 | ecosystem: Environmental > Aquatic > Marine > Coastal | place: USA: Alaska | collected... | reverse complement strand
ACAACACACAACACACAACACACAACACAGTTACCAAGTCATCAAGTTATAATGAACTCTGTAAAGCAAGCGCCTTCCTTCAATATACAACACACAACACACAACCAAGTTACCAAGCTACCAAGCCACCAAGTTACAATGAACTCTGTAGAGCAAGCGCCTTCCGTGAAGGTCGTTGATATATTCTCTTTCGTTGAAGGTGTCAGAGCATTCGAAGACAACACTTCTCATGGAACATACTATAATTTGAACCCGAAACATCAACGTGGTGTGATCCACGACAACACTTGGAAGTGTGGTATCATCATAAGTCTGTTTACTTTCAAAGATATACCTACTGTCTATTTCCATGACGTGACCGATTCTGAATCTGGAATGAAAACATACGAGAGTTTGGATGGCAAACAGAGGTGCTCTGCGATTTATGAATATTGTACGGATCAATTTCCCTTCACAAAAAACAAGACGCTTATTCCTAAGGAGATGGAAGGAATGGCAGGAAAATACTATAGTGAACTGACTGTCAAGCAAATGAACTACATTAATTCATTTGAGATGGTGATCCGTTATTACAACTTTACTTTATCTCCGTTGCAAATCGAGGCATTTTTCCGTTTGCATCAAGAATCGAAGGCAACGAGCAGCGGTGAATTTTTGAACTCTGGATCTTCTCGTCTGAGGAATCAAATAAGTGATATGGTTCGTGATGAAGATGTAAAGCATGCGTTGGAGAGCTTTGTTAGAAACAATAAACGTTGCACTCAATTGACTGCGGCTGCTATTATTACACACATGTATTCTTGCCGTGATGATGATGAATACTTTGATTTGAAAAACGAGCAGCTGTACAAGTGGTGGGCGAATTCTGGAACATTCAGCACTAAAGATATTGTGTGTATCAAGTCTCACATTATTCGTATCGCTGAGTTCATGGAAGAAGTGCAGATGGGTTATCGGTTTTCGAAAGGTAATTATTGTGGTGTTTCATGGTTTCTGTTGAAAGAAAAAGATGCTGCCGCTGGATTTGCGAAGCAATATGAGATAAATGGTTTTTCATTTCCGACTAATTTCACATTGGGAAGTCCTCATTTTACGATGCCCCGATATGATTATATGTTAGAGATGTATGAAGATGGGGCTGGTGTTGGTCTTCAGATGCTTAAGGATGCTGATGCTAATGTTGATGTTGATGTTCAGAATTGTGCAAATGAATCAATCTGGAAGAAAGCAAGAATCGAGATAAGTGCAAGATTCATCCCCCGTGGGCAACAGCGGATGCGCCCATCCAGAGCCGCCAAAGAAAAGTGCATACAGAGGAACCACAATATGGAATTATATTCTGATAACGAGGAAGAATTCGAAGTGGAGAAGATGCCTATCAAGCACAAAAAGTGATTGACTGATCACCGATATATAATTTGAAATTGGAAAGAGTCATTTTCAATAAATTTGGATTTGAAGTGTTGTTCGTTATAGATTCTAAAATATTTATAAGGGATTACCTTGTAGTTTATATAGAGTTATCGAGAAGTCCATATGGATCGTCCGAGACATTGATGGTTGAGATATTTTTTGAAATCAAAAAACAAAAATCAAATTGATGCAATTCCTCGCGACTTACATATTGAAACAGTCATTTTTCGGCATATTTACCATTAAAATGTTAGTTTCAATTAATTAGTATCATATAATTGTCCTGTATGGGACTTGAACCCATAACCTTTCGATTAGAAGTCGAACGCGCTATCCGATTACGCCAACAGGACTGTATATAATAAATACAAAAATTAGTGATGATACGACTTCTGACGGGATCGAACCGCCGACCTAACGGTTAACAGCCGTTCGCTCTACCAACTGAGCTAAAAAGTCTGTTGAGTGAGTTCATTGTATCATGATTTATATCAAGTAGCTAGTCTTTAAATGCTTTCTTGATTAAATTCTTTCTTGATTAAATTCTTATAAGAATTACATCCTATTCACTTTGTATGGATGTAATTCACTTTTTACGGATAGTTTTTGAAAGAATACTGACTTCATACTGATTATCGTTCAACTTTGTCATCGATCCAACACGGTCCAAGACGCCAGTTTTGGTATAAACATCGTGATCATATATAGCATTTTTTTTGACAACATAGATGTATTTTCTATGTTTCAACGACTCTAATGTCTTAAACTGAACCACATATGTTTTCAGTTTGGTTTTTATATTTACAGTATCATCCATCTCGATGTATTCATCCGATATGTTAAAGGTAAATGCGTTATCAAAGTCAGACACATCTCCTTTAAATTCAAGACACTTCAAGCCTACATGAGATGATTTGTGTATAGAGCAATCAACCGAGGCATTCTTAAGATTCGTCAAGAAACCGGATATGAGCGCCGATTTCCTATTCGCTATTTTCTTTATTACTTCATCACTCGTTAAGTCATGGTCGTTCAGCTTTATAGCGAGACCAATGTCTTTCTTATGTTTTTCACTGAACGTGGACATGTAATAATAGACTTGGAAATTTCTATCCTTCTCAGGCAGTTCGATGTGCGATTTAGTCCTGTTAGCGCGCCCGACGACCTGATCCACGCGGATATTATTCCAGTAGGGCTCTAATATATGAACACCGCGCACGTTTCTTAAAGAGATTCCCTCAGCACCCGACCTCGTGATCATCAACACTTTCAAGTAGTGTCCACGCATGTTCCCATCACTGTTTGCAGCCGCTTTGCCGCCGTTCAGTTGATCTCTTATCGCCTTAGGCACTTCAGACATTCTATTGTTGAAAATGTTGAGGACGAGTTCGTTAGCCTGTTTCATATAGGAACTAGTATCGGGATCACTGTATTTAGCGAAAAAGTGTTTAGCCGTCGGATCAAAGGTTATATTAACATTTTTATCATCGTCCATGACCACTTTTATCTCACTCCAATCGTTAGCTTCGAAACTGAGACCTAATGTTTTGAGGCCTTCTACCATTCTATAATCCGAATAGACTATACTCGTTCCATTTATGGTGCCAACATTCTTGATGAGCTTATTATATTTAGGCGATTGCTTCTCCAGACCCTGATCTATTTTCAAATATTTTTTCTTATTCTCATCCAACTCCTGTAGCGCTTTAGATACATCTTTCTTGTAGGAAATCACCGCCGCCATTTTCAGTTCATCGTTGTTATCGATGTTGATATCTTCCATCACAGACGAATCCATCTCCTTTAAGAATTCCTTAGCGCTCTTTGGGAACGGTCTTTTGATATCGTCGGGGAAAGCGAAGTTACAGACGGCGCGGGAGAAGATCTTATAGGTTCCTGATGATGCCACGGTGTTCGCCCCATTCTTGGAGAACTGCCTGGCATTTAGTTCCTTCTTTATCTCGGTTTTTCTAACATCGGTATATTTCTTAAACTGATTCTCTGACATAGGAACAGTTTCTACGACAACGGGTTCCAGTTGGGTGGGATATAGTTTCTTATCATAATTTTCATAATAAGAGACTGACCCCATGATACGTCTCTGAAACACACCATTCGCCTTACTCTCCATTTTTTCGGAATCCACGAAATTCTTATAGAACGTTTCGGAATCTACAGGCAACGCATAATTCGACGTAGCCTTGAAGCGTCCCTGCACGCTTATAGCGGCACCCTTTATATCCGTGATTTTAGCTATGTTTTTCTCGATGGAAGCCAATATATCCTCAATGGATTTAGCAGGGGTCGTTCTCGGCACTAGGTAGCCATTGACCATCTTAAAATTAGTCGGGATCAATGTGCAACTGAACATGATGTTCTTCTTCAGCGCTTTCATGGAGAACATGTCTATATATGTCAGCTTGGAACGGATATCCGACTCGAAGGGCATCCCACTCAGCTCTATGCTGTATGTTATCTGTTCTCCTCTGAGAAGATTGATTGTGTATGCTATCTCAACCGGATCGTTGATGATCGGTGTTCCAGATAGCAGAATGAAAGTTGAATTGATGCTGTTGAATAACTTTCTGTATAATTTATATTTGAGAGTTGTCTTACTATTGTTTAATCCAGATGTCAAGTTATGCACTTCGTCTATGATAATGATTTTATCATCGAACATCACGGAGTCTTGTTTAGCATCGTTAGTCTTTAATAGAGCGTTGATCTTACCTTCTGTTAGCCCGTTGTAATGAAGGAACTCATATCGCGACTCCAAAAAAGCGTCTATTTGTAAATTAATCTGTTGCTCCATGATGACCTGTTTTTCAGCATCTTTCTCATCGGATATCTTGAGACCCGCAGATGCAGGTTTGAGAACCGGTAGCCAAACACCCTTATTCTTTATTTTCAAATATTGTAAAACCGTACTACCGAATACCTTCAATAGATCATCCTGTGTGGCTGTGTCTATTTCGAAGAACGCCCACTTATTGTTCTTGTTATATAATATATTACCGAAAGCCTTGAGTTCGTTAATAAAGTTCTGACGCAGAGATGCTGGCAATATGACCAAAGCCTTTTTCTTTTGTTGAGAGTTCAACAGGATCTCCGAAACACCGACAGATGTGCGCGTCTTACCCACACCCAGACCGTGATACAGTAGGAGACCTCTATAAGGGGATCCCGCTTGTAAATAGTCTCTTATCAGTCTTTGATGAGGGAAGAGAGCATCGCCGGTATCCATGGTTTTATCATTATAATTCAGAAAGTTTTTCGTAATCCATTTTGGAAAGCCAGCTTTGTTATTATTTAACCATTCATCCGGGGTTATGAGAGTTACATTATTATAATCCTCAATATTTTTTATGGTTTCTTTCAATGTCATTATTACTTATAAGGCATAAATAAAAATTAACTGTGATGAGCTGTCCCGTTGTCCGAGGAAACTCGCGCTAATCTTTTACAGCGTTTTTATTTCGCAACGCAAAAGCAAATGTCCCACACTATATTTAAGGGAATAATTATTTTATTACACATAAGCAAGCGACAACGATGGACCTGAATTATCTTTTAAATCATTTCAACACAATGTCCTTGAAAGATAAAGAACATTTCAAAAATAGCGGTCAAAAGATCAACTGGAAGCATATATTGCCTAATTTGAAGTTGAACGAGAATGTGCTGGAGATGTTCGCAGATCAATTAGATTGGAACGATGTTGTGAAGTATCAATACGTATCGGAGAAGTTCTACGAACGGTTTAAGCATCGTTTAGATAAATAAGTTTTATTTCATTTTATTTCTAAACTTAGCTACCAAGTTAGCCGGATTTGTGGTCAATCATTGTATAACTCGATTGTTTCAATGATATTACAGGGCTTAAGAGCTCAGACTAAAGAAAATATTTATTTAGTGAAAGGGCGCAAATGATTCGAACTATTTTCACATTTGCTTTTTCAACCCAACAGCTTGTGGACATTCAAACACTGGAGAAAATAAGACAAGCTGTGCGAAATGAGCATAAAATTAATAAGTGCCTCGTGTTGGGAGGTTCCCTTGACTCAGCGTCACGTTCTTCTCAGTTATCCGGAGGGAGTGGAGTACAAATTATTAATACGCTGCACGCCGCCGCTGACGCTGTCGATAAATGGTTTGTTAGACATAGTTTGTTCTTCGATGCCTCGCATATTACAACTATACGTCAAGTTCTGTCAGAAATCATGGCTGATGCGAAATCTGTTCCCCTGATTACAGATCCATACGAGGGGGAAGATGATTCACAACTTTTTATAAAATATTGGATTGAGCTCATGTGGTTACACTGGACATGTGTACGGAAAAGCCGTATGTTACAACTGTGTGGGTTCTCTGTGTCAACACCTTATTACAATCTGTACCCTCCCCGTAGACTTTTGAACCGGTCACCGCCCATTCAATACGACTCGGTCGAGGAACAGAAGCTTCATCATTTAAGCAACCTTTATTCACTACCACCTTACCAACTTATTTCTTCTCATTTACAAGATTATCCTACTCCTCGTCAGTCTCTTTCTAGTTCTCTCCCTCGCACACCTCAACAGTCTGTTTCAAGTTCCATTCCTTCACCCCCCCGTCAATCACTTTCTCATTCTTATTCTTTTCCTTCTCGACGTTATTCTATCGTTTCGGAACCAGATATTGAGAGCGTTAATCAAAAAAATGATACCATCTTTTCAGCCTTATAAGATCTCACCTGCGCGCCGATTGCTTCGTACGCTCATTTTGTATTGATGTCTGTAGATCATCAAAATACATTTCTGGGCGCTAAATAGCTCTCCGTTATCTTCCTCGATGGGATATCCGTGGACAACAAGGAAGTTATGTAAGACTGTTGTCCTGAAGTGGTGGAGGTAGTCTCCAAACACTACTAAATCCCAAGGAATATCACGGATACCCTTACGCCATCTCTTGAGATAGTCGCGGGTATGCAGGGTTCGCTTCATGGTGCGCAGCGAGTGTGGAATGGCTTTTTTATCGTTTTGTTTCTTAAAGTGAAAATTAGTTAGAAATCACACTTCTGATAATGGATGATTTTTTCTGCAATATTAGATGATTTCACGAACTGATAATATTTTGAGATCATTTCTCTTTTTGTTTCGTTTATTATGTCATTCATTTCAGCTTCTGAATATGTTGTTGTATCATTTTCATTCACTTGTTCATTCACATCAGTTTGACACCCCACGGATCTTTGGTTACCCTTTGGTTTGCACTTGCGCTGGTCGCCCATATTCATATCGGACATCAACTGGCATAACTTTCTTTTAGAAGACGCCACCGACGCCATCGTATCGTATATCTTATATAATCCAAACGTTTATTAATCATTTTTTCGGGACGAGAGGGAAAGATGCTTGGAAGGTTCAAACCGACGATGTTTCAGATGATGGTGGACTGTGATCGCATCGATGATGTCTTCGAGTGGCACGATGGTCTAACCGATACGATAACATTCTATGCCAATCCCAAGGGACACCTGGGTGCGTCTCTGGAGATCGAGACGTTGAAGAAGAACAAAATATGTAACAGTATTATCGGATCGGTATGTTTCAAGTTCTGTCATCTTGATAAAACGATATCTATTTTGATCTTCACCACGGGAAAAATAAAGATAAGCGGTGGGTATCCTTTGAACATGATCGCCGGAGGAGGTTGTCCGGAAGTTCTCGACGCATACCTCGATGAACTGGTGTCAGAAGTGAAGAACATAACGCAACTCGCTTGTGGGACTAAGAAGATATCGTGCTTGAACGGACAGCTTCACATCGATCCGTTCGAAACGACTTCTGCCCTTGATTCCTTTCTAAAAATACACAGGCACAAGTTTGCAGTCTACAAACAACCAAGGTTTGATTCTCCAGGGAGACGAGGAGCGTATAAATTATATCTGAATGCGCATAATAAAACGCATATCGCGGTCGATGTAAAGGGGAAGGCTCAGATATTCGCTGCGAAGACTTTCGTTGAATTATTCTTGATGTTTCGCATTCTTGAGTAGATGATGATGATGATGATTATGATTTTAGATTTATATTTTGAAAATGAAAATGATCTCATACATCATTTCTCGTGACGATCCATATAGACTTTTCGAATATTCTATATAAATAACAAGGAAATCCCTTATAAATATATTAGAACCTTCATATACAACCAACTGTAACAAGGCGAAGCCAAATAGTGTTGTTCCAATATAGATTATCTAAAGAATTCATATCATTGTCTTGATAGTTATATGGACTTCTCAAAGGATCTCATATGTAAGTCGCGAACACCTCGTGTAGCTATGCGAAGGGTTGTGTAGCCAATATTATGACGATGATGACTAAAGAAAATATTTCTTTAGTGTAATATTAAGGGTTTCCGATGGAACCAATCTTAATAAAGAAAGCGCCCTTCATGGGGATGGTGTTTACAAACCTTATCTTTCAATCACTCGTTGCCTACACGACCGCCGTAAAGATAGATAAGACACATGTAGTTAACAACTTTTTAAAATATATTATTGCGTCTGTCATATTAATCTTAGCTCTGGCCATCATGTCCTCTTATAACGTGAATATACCGGCGAAGTTTATAGTCTTCACCATGTATTCGGTCGTAGCAGGAGCCTTACTTTCTACACGCAAAACTGGCTTACAAGCTATAAGGGAAGTAGGTGCTATTTTCGGTGCGATGTTCATCCTGGGGATCGTGAGTATTCAGCTGAAGATCGACGTGAGACCGTATTTCCCTATATTAGCCCTCATTCTTTTGGGTGTTGTTCTTTCGCGATTTATAGGAGTTGAAAAGAAAGATACAACTACGATAGTATCAGTTCTCTTAGCGTTGTTCGTTGTATTCGATACTAATAATATTCTTCAAAAAGACTACGATGGCGACTTCATACAGGCGTCCCTCGATTACTTCTTGGACATCATCAACCTTTTGAGTGAATATACTGATTAAAAATTGATTTAAAGTATTTTAATTGAAGTATTATATCAATCACCGACATTAACTGCTAAAACACTCAACAACCGCTAAAACAACCACTAACAAATCAATGGCGAAAAGAGATTCATCACCACCTATCAGTATGTTCTTCTGTCAATCGGAAATTGATAAGACAATGCAAAGCAAAGAGAAAGATGACAAATCGACTCTGTATATTATCCACCAAAACAATGTGCTGCAAACGAAATATATGAATCTATTGGCTGAGTTAAACGACCTTAAGGTAGAGAAGGATCTTCTCGAGGACGATAACGACAAACTACAGAAATCTAAGACTTGTCTGCAAGGGCACGTGAAGAATGAGTATATCCGCGCAAACAATTACAAAACTATCCTTAAACACAAGTCAAAACACTTATCTCTATTTCTCAATCTCTTCTTTGCGCATAACGCCATCGCAACAATATATATGATTATTCCCTTCTTGGCAATGGACCCTGACTACACAATGGCGTTGATTATTAGTGTTATGACCGTTCACGTCGCCTCCCTATACTACGGTGTAGTGTATTTCAAACGCACAAATGACCAGGACGTCGAAAAGCTCATCATCGAGAACACTGAGATTGAAAAGTCTAATAAATACCTTGAAGAACTCGTCGATAACTTCTGAGCAAGGTAGGTGTCAGTTAAAACAAAGTTATAAAATTTGATTTGTAGCTTTGTTTTTTTAGATGATTATATAAACTGATACTGATAATGGATTACTCTGCTTATGCCAACATCCTTGACGATGAGTGCTTTCAAAAGCACCAACATCAACAACAACAGGACATGGTAAAGCTCGAGAGTCTGCTCTCTTCTCACGCGGACAAACCTAAGGTAGCCATATCTTTGTCTGGTGGCGTCGATTCGATGGTGATGCTGCACATCTTAAATCGTCGCGCGGTCTTGGAGATATGTGCTGTGCACATCAATTATAATAACAGAATTGAATCAACGGAAGAAGCTGACTTCTTAGATGAATATTGTAAGTGTGAGGGGGTCAAGATGATTCGACACGACATCACGCACATCAAGAGGTTTCAAGAGGGAATGAACAGGACAGTTTATGAACAGGAGACTAAATCTATAAGATATTCGTTATATGAGCGGGTCATAGCTGACGAATGTGTTGATGGGATAAATCTGGCGCATCACGATGGAGACATCATAGAGAATATTTTTAACAATGTGATGAAGAACTCTCACATAGACGATCTGTCTGTTCTAAAGAAGGAAGCTGTTATAAATGGTATAACTATCTTTAGGCCGTTCATAGGGGTCAAAAAGGATATCATAATGGAATACGCCGCAAAATATGAGGTGCCGTATTTCAAGGACACGACTCCTGATTGGTCTTGTCGAGGTATGATGCGAAACGATATCTTCCCTAACTGTATCAAGTGTTATGGTGATGGTTTCGAGGATAACCTGATGAGGTTTTCGGCTGAAGTGAAGGAGATGCACGATACACTGAGTGTGCTCATGAAGACATATATGGGTTTCACGGTGTTGAGCAAGGGCGATATTATGATGCTCAATTTGACGGTGTTGAGCGAGGGCGAGATTGTGATGCTTGATTTGTCGTTGTGTCCTCAGGTGATGACTTTCCCTGCTACATTTTGGAAGATGATATTCGAAAATATGTGTGATAAATTACATATGAGGCGGTTCTCAAAGAAGTCTATAGATAACTTCTATATGAATCGTTTTAATGATAATAAGACTAGAATGAATATGAATGCGATCATCCATAAAACAGGTCAAAAGGTGCTTGTTTTCACAGGTCCTTGTCCAGCTCAACCTTAGCTTTCAACAACTGAGATTTATTAACAAACGTATTCTTGATGATATCGTCGAGTCTCGATGGCACCGCTACGTAAAGAGCTAAAGCAGTCTTCATTTTTGTGCTTCTCGAAAGATTACATATTTTATATATATCATCCATCTTGATATTCTTGATTGATATGTCCATATGCATCGCGGTCTTGAATATATTCACTTGGGTCTTCATGCTTCCGTCAGCAGTCGCCGATGACATATTGAAACTGTTGGCGATGCGGATAATTTTTTTCGGTTTTATTTCGAAATCTTTACATACCGCTTCGATGTCCCATAGGATACCGAAGTTTTCGTACATGAGATAGATAATTGCGAGGCACGTGTGATCTTTGCTGTTGCCTTTGAGAGTTATCTTATGTTGTTCTGCATACCTGATGAGAAAGTGTCCGTATTCTTGTAGGGCTTCTGGAATACCGTATATATCAAAGAAGATTTTAAGGCGCATGTGAAAGCTGCGACGCATGTCCGTTTTTGAGTTGTGATCGATATTATTTGCGTCGCCAGTGTCGATAGAGAGTGTTGTCCGATGATCTGGAGGTGGGTTGCCGAATTGATCGAGGGTAATATCGTTATTACAGATGCCGCACTCTGTGCATATGGTGTCCCCCTGATGGATGTCTATAACGAATGAGGTCCCTTTACAGTGTGCGCATGATGATGGTGACATGGTTTGTGCGCAGGATATTGTGAAATCATCACGCATCAGTTTCAAGGTTTAAAGATAAAATGATTATGTGATATAATCTGATTATACTTTTTTCATACAAAATGGCAACTGATACGGATAAATTCATTTACATTGATGTTGAGACGAATGGAATCGGTCCCTTTCGTCCAGCTCAGCAACGGATAGTTCAATTGGCTTGGCTGATTGGAAAGACTGAGAAAGCGTATTTTGTATCAGGTGTAGACGCTGTTTCGGACAAGGTCCCGCACCCATACGATGTTAAATTCCTCATCGAGAACGGGGATGATTTCAACATGGTTATTAAGGAATTCTATGAGGATCTAAAGAGATCCTCTCATATCGTCGCTCATAACGCCGCTTTCGATATCGGTTGTATTCTGAACGAATTGCACTTAAGAGAGATGCTAGTTCCAGAGAGTGCCGAGATTCTAGCTGAAATCAAGAGTAAACCAGTGTTCGACACCATGAAAAAGACCGTTGATATTTGTAAAATAGACGGTAAGTATGGATATAAGTGGCCGAAGTTGGAAGAATTATATTACTTTTGTTTTAAGGCGAAACCCAATTTAAAATTACACGATGCTCTCAATGATTGTATGGTGACCAGAGATTGTTTAAATATGTTAGTTGAAAATAATATATTGAAAATATATTAAAATGGACAACGACAATGATGATATATCTAAAACGGATTTCAAGGTTGGTGACAGAGTGTACTGTGATAAGAGAAAGATGCATGGGTTTATTTCGAGACTAAATCCACTTGGATGCAAAAAGATGTTTGCTGTCGGTGTGCACTGGGACAATAACCAAAGAGATATCATCTTTGGTAGTGTTGAATGTAATAAGATCTACATAAACCCTAATCCATAATCCCAAAAAATAAAAAATAAACTCGCGTTGTGTTGTAAATAGTGCGAGTTTATTGTTATAGTTTTTGTGTTTGTTTTTTTTTTAATCTTTCATTTTCATAAATTCACTGAGAGTTACCCAACCATGTCCTGGGATATAACGATATTCATTCTCGGAATGATATGGATCACTGTTGTAAGTAGCAATTAGCTTCTTGTAATCAGCAATTGGCTTATTAACAGCAAATGGCTTATTAACAGCAATTGGCTTATTAACAGCAAATGGCTTATTAACAGCAATTAGCTTATTAACAGCAAATGGCTTATTAACAGCAATTAGCTTATTAACAGCAAATGGCTTCTTTGTAGCAATTAGTATTTTCGACGATTGAGTTGTCGTTGAGCGCATACTGTTAAATATGTTTATTGCCGAGATTAAGTAATAATATTTAATGTCAAATAAACGATCATTTTTTTATAATTACTATTTATTTTAAAAAAATTATAATCAAACAAAAAATATACTCGTTTGTTATAGTGTTATAGTGTTATAGTGTTATAAGTGTAGTATTTTTTGGTTTAACTTAATACTCGTCTATAAGACAATTGCACTGTGCACAGCCGTCCCATACGCGGCCACATGAGCATTTGCACATTTGACGTCCGTAATCATCTCTATAAAATATAACGGTGGGCTCGAGGCAGTTCGGTTTATAATATTGAGTGATGAGAGTATTCATTTTTTGTTATGAAGAATATCAAATAAATGTTCATTTTTTACGAATATACAATAAAAAAGAAACAATTTACGGGTTTATAGTCTATTCTTAAAAAACCTATTTAAAAACAAACTGTCTTACATTATTTATAATGTGATGACGGGTTAGCTCAGTTGGTTAGAGCGTAAGTAGAAGCAAAATTTGATTTTCGCATCTTTTATTATCATAACTTTTTATGACTCATACTGACGTTTTCAATTTTTCCTTATCTGCAGAATCGGCTGTTAACCGATAGGTCATAGGTTCGATTCCTGTATCCGTCGCAATTATCTTTTTCACCAACAATACCTCTATTGTTGTTAAATACTTATCGTATTTAAGTTTGATGTTCATATAACTTAAAGATCAAAAAATATATTTTAAATCCTGGGATCGAATTGAACTTGCTCGTACAATTATCATAAATTGTTCTAAAGAAGAAGCACAATGTACCTGGGATACAAATAAATTGAAAAAGGAAATACGAGGAGCAAGTTTTAGAATGTATGAAATATTCACATGGATGCCCTTCAAAATATTGTAAAGATACAATCCGCATTAAGAGAGTATATGTCAAGAAAACTTTGCGTGCACGATCTTCATTCGGATATCGGCAAACAATTTCTAATGAATATGTTTAAAGTCTCATATTTAATTGGTGTATAGTTTTTTTTAGGAAAGTTTTAATAATATAATAGTTGATGAGTATCATTCTCACATCATCAAGATTCTAATTACTTTTAGATTAAATATATATTGAAAGTCCTCGGCCGGATTCGAACCGGCGACCTAATCATCAGAAGTGATTCGCTCTGGATCCACTGAGCTACGAAGACTATCAACAGTATATTGTTGAAAAAAAGATATTGATGACGCGTATAAGGGATAGAATCTGCAATAATAAAACGTAATTTTTAATTAAATCGTCTAGAAATAATGAAACATCATTATTACAGTTGCACTCACTCACCTATAGCTAAATAACTAATTGGCTTACAGCCAAACTACGCTAACTCGTCATCATGATATAAGTAATTCTCTATGAATAATCCTTAAATAGTTTTTAGTGTAATAGTGTTCATACCAATATTTTATTTAAATACTTATCCAAACCATCATTAAAAGATGATTTTTTGGTTAATTAAAATTTTTGTTATAATACATTAAAAATGCTATACGTAATTCTTGATAAGGCGAATATTGAAACATGTCAAGCTAGGGGAATGTGCAATTGTATGTGTAACAACAACATATTAAGATGGAATAACGATAGCACTCAGGCTATAGTCGTTATGTCTCACGAATGCTTAGACTGCTCTAAGACAAAATCATTGATGTATACTTACGACGGAATCCACAAAATTTTAAAAAATGATAAATCATGGATCAATAAAAGTATATAATAAAAGAAAAAAATAATTAAAAGGTAAGTTTTATAGCAATATATGACTCTTATTTTTTAGATTTTAGGCATTTTGTCCTTATTTTTTTTACATTTTAAAATCAGGTGTCTCATAATTTAACAATCAATATAAATTATGAGACACCTAAAAGTATTGGATAAAAAATGATTTGGCTCCTGAAAAAAGAATTTAAAAAAGGATATTACAGGGCTTAAGAGCCAAGACTAAGGATGAAAATTCTTTGTGTTATAACTTAAAGTCAAGCCACTTATATAAATAAACATAACATCATGTCCCTTAACTGCATCGTCACTTTATCAAACAATTATGGGATCGGGTTCAACAACACGCTGCCTTGGAACATTCCAGAAGACCTGGCGCATTTAGAGGAGCTTACCAGGAATAATATCGTGGTGATGGGTCGAAAAACATATGATTCACTGCCAGATAAGCACATACTATTTAAGAATCGTGTTAATATCGTTATCACCAGCCACGCGACCACCACAAAAGCTGACAACGTTCTCTTCGAAGACTTAGACAACACGAAGAGCTACATCAAGCAACTCATAAAGAAAGATAGGCACGTGTTCATCATCGGAGGGGATGAACTGTATAAGCAATTCACGGACACTTACGACAATATGTATATCACGTATATCGATAAGAAATACGAATGCGACACCTATTTCACTCCCCCATCATTCAAATATTCTCTCACATCATACTCTTATGCTGAATCATTCAAATACGACGACACCATGAGCGCCACATACAGATTCCTCACCTATAAGAAAACCAGACTATACATCAACGACGCATACCACTGCGATACCGTTTACAAAGGCTTAGCCATGAAGATATTGTCTTACGGATCTAAAAGAGAAGACCGGACTGGTACAGGCACAATCTCGCACTTTGGAAACATGATCGAATTCGACATCTCAGAGTATGTTCCAGCGCTCACCACAAAGAAACTGTTCTGGAAATCAGTAATCAAAGAACTGTTATGGTTTCTACGCGGAGACACGGACGCCACCATACTCAATAACCAAGGAGTTTCCATTTGGAAAGGAAACTCCTCTAAAGAAGCACAGAATAAGATCGGACTAGGACACCTAAAGGAAGGTGATTGCGGGGCGAATTATTCATTTCAATGGAAACACTTCGGAGCGACCTACGGAACATGCGATGATGACTACACAGGCCAAGGCGTTGATCAAATCGCATACATAGAAAATCTGTTAAAGACCGATAAACACAGTAGGAGAATCTTCTTATCGGGCTGGAACCCCACAGACTTGACCAAGACTGTGCTGCCACCTTGCCATGTATCCTGTCAATTCTACGTGGATAATGACGATAATCTGTCTTGCCACATGTATCAGAGATCGTGTGATGTCTTCTTGGGACTCCCCTTCAACATCTTATCCTATACTGTTCTCACCTATATCCTCGCAGCGAGATGCGGCTTGAAGCCTGCGAGATTGTGCATATCTATAGGAGATACGCACGTCTATAACGATCACGTCGCACAGATAAGGGAACAGCTGCAGAGACCATCGTTCTCTATGCCGAAACTTGTCGTCGATGAAACCATAAAATCCAAAGACTGGAAAGATATCACGATCGATGACTTCGATTTAATCGGTTATTTTTGTAATCCCGCGATAAAAGCTAAGATGAGTGTTTAAAAAAATGTGTATTAATTAATAATTGGTAATTCATGACCAGTTCAGCAAAAATTAGTCTTGTCGGAACCCAGGAATCCATCAATTCTATCTTTTTTTTAAAGAATAATTCCATATTTGCAAGGAAGCAAGGAGATTTCATCGCTGGGTACGAATCTAAACAAAATACAGTCTATGGTGTCAATGGACCGTCATTCAATAACCATGCTAATTCATCCTTTAACACCGCCATCGGTTATCAAAGTTTCTATAACACCACCACCAGAATGCAAGCGAATAATATTGCCGTTGGAAACGGAGCTTCTTATGATGTGATTTGTAATGATAGTATTGTCATCGGATCAAAAACTGTACGACAAACTACCACAGAAAAGAGTTTCACCAACGTCATCACTGTAGGCAACAGTTCAGGCATTGGTTCCAGTTCGGATTCTATATATATCGGTAATAACATCGTGAGCAATAGCGTCGTTGGCAATAACAATACGTCTAAAAATGTCGCTGTTGTCGGAGCAAATAACATTGTACAGAGCAGCGATTCGATCATACTCGGTTTTGAAAACTCGAACAGTGCCGCGTCGTCAATCATCATCGGTAGCAGTGTCAATAACACGGGCACTAATTCGTTATTGATCTTTCCAAAAGATGAAGACGGTAATAGCGTCGATTACTCGAACTCTAAAGACAATTATGTGAATATCTTCGGAATCATCACGGGCTCTAACAACAAGCTCAACATCAATCAGGCAATCGAGTTCGCAGATTTAGTAGATTTTAAAAGTTCATTATTCATACAGGAGTCTATAAATGTATCATCTAACGTGAATATTGGAAGCAATTTGAGTGTGACCAATTCGTTATACTCAGCTTCTAATAATACAATCTTTCTCAATGTAGCCTCTAACGCGGTCGTCGGAGGTGATGTTAGTGTGAGTTCTAACATATACGGAAGCAATATATTTGCGAGCAACATCGATGTTGGAGACAACATTCGCACGGGTAGCATATCTGTAGCCGACAACATATTTATAAATGATATTGATCTTTCATTAATCCTGCGCGATTTGAACGATACCGACGCACAAAATGTATTTAACATCAATGAAAACCTAAGTCTGGTGACGACTTTGTCTAATGATTTATCTAATGCATCTTCTAATTTAGAATATCAGATTAACCAGTTATCGAACGATATCATTCAAATTATATCATCCTCTCCGGGTGGTGGTACCTCATTAAATCCGGATATTAACAATCTCGTGTATTCAAATTATGAGGATATAGTCGAATTGAAGACAAAGACGAATGATCTTGAGTTTGCCTACATTGATCAAATAAACGCTCAGTTCGACGCTATTATAAGAAACGATAGAGGCCAGTATACCATTAATGTCGTGAGGGGGGATTCTTTAGCAAACTTTCCAGCATTCGACGGTGATTACCGAAGTATAGATGGAACAACATTTGATCCGCCTTCGCAACCTAACATCGGTGTCACGCTCATATACCCTGAAAGACTTTGGGAGGATACGTTAGATTACGTCGCAGACTTTAACCTAACGGATGTGATCGGATTACGAACACCTGGTGCTATATTATACGATTCCAATGTCTTTAACGCAAAAAGTTTCTTCAAAGATGAAGCGGCATTTAGTAACAATGTCTCATTTGCTTCGAATGTTTTCATCGCTGGTGCAATAAAGAGTTTCGGTAGTTATGTAACTATTAACGACAGCTTACTCATACACGATGCTTTACACGTGGGGGATTTTATAGAGACGAATGCTATTAAAGTGGACTATTCATTTAACAACTTTGTTAAAGTATTCTCTAATATAACTTTTTCAAATGATTGGATGATCTATAAAGACGAATCTGAATTGAGTAATCTTGTATTCAATGGAACTAATCCTGAATCTTTAATTAAATTTAATAATGGAGTGGTGTTTGATGATACGGTCAACTGCAACTCTAACATCGCCTTTTCAAACGATTGGAGTATATTTACAAGGGAAAACACTAATGATCCGCTTTTAAAAGACCTTGTATTTAAGGGAACTATACCGGGTTCTCTAGGGGTCGAAACGTCTTTTACTGACTTCATACCTGGGGCATTGAATTTTACGGGCCAGCATAGATGCACTTATGATGGTACTGGTACTGATTCTCATGCTGGTACTGGTACTGATGCTCATGCTGGCGCGGGATTTATAGTATCCTCTACGGGAATATATAGCGATCTCGATGATCAAGAGCGCATACATATAGACGATGCTATTCCCATAGTACGTCTATCTCAAAAAGCCTATGACAAAACTGTGTTTGGTGTTATAAGTGCGTATGAGGATGTTATCTTTCCAGATGCTGATAACCGACGATGCTTTCAGATAGGTGCATTGCAGTTTAAGACCAATAAGGTGAAAAGGAGTAAAAAACTCATAATAAACTCTGTAGGCGAAGGCGGTCTTTGGGTGTGTAGGCAAAACGGTGATATATTTAACGGTGATCTCATCGTTTCGTCGGATAAACCAGGCTACGGTATGAGACAGCATGATGACATCATAAAAAATTATACGGTCGCTAAGGCTACATGCGATGCGGTATTCTATGATGGAGAACAGCTTTTCATAGGGTGTATATATAAAATGTAATGTAATTTAATTTCAATTTAATTTAAATAATAAGGTATAGGATTTAATAAATTCATTTATTAAAAATGCCTGAAACTTACGACGGAGAACAAGTATATTTAGAGACTGAACCAAGCGATCAAAATTATTGGCGTTATCCCGATTCGAATAACATTACTATTTTCGGCCCCGTGATATTACCAAAGATTTATGGTAGTAATCTTTCGGAATTAGAAATCGCTTCCGATGGTATGATTTCATTGACCATCAACACTCTCAGAGCCTTTGAAATAGATCAGTCTGCCATTGAGACAGACCTGGGATTAACTGAGTCCAGCAATTTCCAAATCAAGTCTATGAGCTCTAACATTAGAATCGTTGGTGGGGGCGTTGATGAGTCCGTTGTAATCGGTAGCGAAAGAATCTATAAGGATGCAACCTTTCAAAAACACAAAACGAATGCCACATCAGGGTTCATGTTTGAAAACAATCTGACTCTCAACAACAAGTCTTTATCTGTTGGGAACAATGCCTTCGTCCAGAACAATTTAAGCGTCGGGACAGACACTTCGCTTAAAGGTCAATTATCTGTAGGAGGAATCGCCTCTTTCAAGAACAACGTGTTTATTACTGGGCCACAGATGAGAATACCTGTTGGTGTTGAAGGTCAGCGTCCATCGGATGCGGAAGATGCTGGTTTGATTTATTATAATACGACTTTAGGCCGATTCGAAGGTCTCTTCAGTGATCACGAAGATGACCCTACAAAAACTTGGAACACTCTTGGTGGTGTTATTGATGCTGATCAAGATACCTTTATACTTGCTGAATCAAATAACGAAAATCAAAACACCCTATATTTTCATGCTTCAAATGCGGATCTTCCACTGATGACGATGCAAGATTCGAACCTCGAATTCAACACGGTCCTGAATGCCCCCGGAACCAAAGTCATAATGAACTCTACTCTATCAGTGGCAGAGGCTGTTGCTTTCGATAGCACACTCAGTGTAAATGGTGAATCCTACTTTAACAGCAACCTTAATGTCGCGAGCAACCTCGTTGTTGAAGGTGATACTGCCCTCAATAGCAACCTTTATGTTGATGGCGCGACTGCCCTCAATACCACTCTATCTGTCAATGGTAACACTAACCTTGACAGCAACCTCAATGTCGCAAGCAACCTCGTTGTTGATGGCGCGACTACCCTCAAAACCACTCTATCTGTCAATGGTATCACTTATCTTAACAGCAACCTAAATGTCGAGAAGAAAGTTGTATTGTCGAGCACTCTAAGTGTTTTTAACGCAACTAAACTCAATGACACGCTAACAGTTGGTGGTAATACAGTTTTAAACTCAAATTTAACAGTGACAGAGGCTGTTGCTTTCGAGAGCACACTCAGTGTAAATGGTGAATCCTACTTTAACAGCAACCTTAATGTCGCGAGCAACCTCGTTGTTGAAGGTGACACTGCCCTCAATAGCAACCTTTATGTTGATGGCGCGACTACCCTCAAAACCACTCTATCTGTCAATGGTATCACTTATCTTAACAGCAACCTAAATGTCGAGAAGAAAGTTGTATTGTCGAGCACTCTAAGTGTTTTTAACGCAACTAAA
>Ga0307488_10001428_pt1 | contig 19932 bp, 11 predicted proteins | sample SB02metaG_FD_202248 | JGI IMG/M metagenome (GOLD analysis project Ga0307488, IMG submission 202248) | Sea-ice brine microbial communities from Beaufort Sea near Barrow, Alaska, United States - SB 0.2 | ecosystem: Environmental > Aquatic > Marine > Coastal | place: USA: Alaska | collected... | reverse complement strand
GAATAACAATCTTGGCTAAATCGAGAGAAATTGTTGTATGCTTCATTTTGTATGGACTCCTTTGGTTTTGGTCGACACCACTGTAGCTGAGCTAAAGTGGTGGAGTCCATACATCGAGTTCAGGTTACTTAATATGAGCAGTACGTTGACCAAACAAGCCGTCTCTGTCTACTTAAAGCATATGCAAATAGAAGGAGAGTTTCGTGACATGAAACGTCGTTTGAATGGACTTGGCTTTGAGCATAACAAAAGCAAATTATTGAGACGGTTGGCTGTATTAATACTAATGACTACACTAGCTTGGCTGGTTGCGATGCTCATAGGATTAACCGTAATTAGTGCAGTTCTGTACAGGCATTACCAAGCAAAAACTGTTAAGCAAAAACGGTTAAGAAAAAACATGTATTGTCCTTTCAATCGATAGGGCGTCGTGTAGTAAAAGATACTCGTAATGCATTACCCAAACAGTGCAGTGGCCTAGAGCAATCAGCCATAAGTGGCAATGAATGGCTAATTATATTGAAGCTACCTATGATGCTTGTTGAACGAGAAACAGCTGTCCAAGTGTCGAACGTGCGACTCATTTCTATTCACCCGCTTGATTCAATTTCCATCTAACCGTGAACGGCTCCTTAGAGCTGTGAGTTCAGCTCCAGTTATTCCAAGCATAGAATATCAAGTAGTGATAGCAAATATACCCAGTCACTTAAATGACGGATCCTTGAATTATTACCCCACAAAGTAGAGCGCCGCCTCAGATAAGTTTGTTTGAATAAAAGCAGTTCATCATCATAAACAAAAGTAATATTCAAAACTGGTTTGCACATCAGTGGGCGGCGCTTGTTTTGAATTTTTAATTATGTGCAAACGGTTGATTAATAAACGAAAATAGCCGGCTTTCACTCCATCAAGGATATAAAAGAGAGGTGAATATGGAAAATATGCAAAATTTGGAGCATCATATACTGTTATTTTATGAAAAATGACGTTTTATTATACTTATACACAGGTATTTTATGGTCGCAGAACAGCAACATATAAACGCAGTTTTAACTTGCGATGAAAGCGGTACAATAATGACTGCTAACAAAGACTGTGAATTATTATTTAATCAGCCAAGTAGTCAGATTATAGGGGCAATACTGAGCGAGAAAATACAACTTGAATCTGTTGTAAATATTCAACAGCATCTTGCTGCTGTTAATGATGCAGCTCAAATGAATGCTCACGGTAAAGCAATTATTGCCAAAAACACTGGAAATAACCAAGCTATTGAACTGTTAGCATGGCTTATTGATGATGATAACAACAAAAAGAAACAAACTAAGCATACCTATCTATGCCATCTGAAAATTATTCCCAGCAATTCAGGAAACACAGAAACCAACGGATCAAATAACTCTTTAATTGAAATTATTGATGACTTACAAAAAAACAGTATTTCAGACCGTGGTGCGCATTACGTTTTTGGGCGTGGTCTCGACGCACTTTTAGAGTATACACAAAGTGAATATGGTTTTATTGGTGAAATCCTTCACAACGCGGATGAAGAACCTTATTTGCAAACACATGCTATCACCAATATTGCTTGGAATGATGAAACGAGGAGCTTCTTTGAAAAGAGTGCTCCTAGTGGCTTTGCATTTTTTAATAATAATACACTGTTTGGTCAGACGGTCACGAAGGGCGAAGTTGTTATTGCTAACACGCCTAAAGAGCACCCTAAATCTGGAGGTTTGCCTGAGGGGCATCCTGAACTAAATCATTACTTAGGTTTGCCCATTCGTTGTAATAATGAACTAGTAGGTATGATAGGTATTTCAAATCGACCTAATGGCTATACTCAAGAAATTGTTGATGATTTGTATTTTTTGATGAATTTTTTGGGTTTTCTAATAAAGTCTTATCAAAATGACAGGAAACGAAAATTCATTGAATCAAAACTTCAAATTCAAAGCAAGGAACTTAACGAAGCAAACGATTTACTGCGAGCAGTGTATGAGTCAAACCGAGATATACAGTTCCTTCTCGACATTGATGGCGTTATTATCAATTATCAAGTGCATGATAATAAAGATCTATATCTGACACCCGAAGAATTTATTGGGAAAAAGTTGCATGATGTACTTCCAATACAAGTAGCCGAGCAGTTTAAAAATGCATTTGATGAGGCAATTTCAAGTAACTCGTTAGTGTCATTCGACTACATACTGCCGATGCCATCAGGCGATTGTACTTATAATGCACGTATTATCTCGCTTAAGGATAAAAGGATAGTTGTCACTGCGCGCGACATAACCGAAAGCAAGCAATTATTGGTAGAGTTGGAAGCCGTAAAAGAGTATTACAGTCTTCTTCTTGATGCGTCACCCTCGGGGATATGGCATACAAAAACCAATGGCGACAATATCTATGTAAGCCCGAAGTGGACTGAAATTACCGGCGTAAGTGCAGTTGATGCCAAGGGAACAGGATGGTCTGACAGCATCCACGCAGAAGATAAAGAAAGAGTTTATTTAGATTGGGTTGTAGCGACTGAAAACGAAATGGCTTACCAGTCGGAGTTTCGTTTTGTCAGGCCAGATGGGATCATAAAATGGGTGGTCTCTGTAGGTAGCCCCGAAAAAAGAAACAATAAAGTCGTTAGCTGGATAGGCACAATAACAGACATTACGCCCATAAAAGCCTATCAAGGGCAACTGGAACACATTGCCCATTACGACGTTCTGACCAATCTACCTAACCGTGTGTTACTGGCTGACCGTTTAAACCATGCCATTTTGCAGTGTCAACGCCGCAATCAGTCATTAGCCGTTGCGTTCATGGACTTAGATGGCTTCAAAGTCGTCAATGATACATACGGACATGATCTGGGAGATAAGCTACTCGTCGAATTGTCAAAGCGCATGAAAGAGGCATTAAGAGAAGGTGATACGCTGGCGCGTATTGGCGGTGATGAATTCATTGCTATCATGGTTGATTTGGATGACACCGACGATAAAGAGCCTGTACTAGAACGGTTACTAAAAGTCGCTGCTGAACCGATTACCTTGGGTGATTCCGTTGTGCAGGTTTCTTTGAGTATTGGTGTTACCCTTTATCCACAAGACGGTGCAGACGCAGACCAGCTCATGCGTCATGCCGACCAAGCTATGTATGTCGCTAAGCAAGCAGGGAAGAACCAATATCAACTGTTTGATGCCGCACAAGATAGTGGGGTCAATATTCGGCGGCAAAATATAGCTGATGTTGATTCAGCTTTGGATAGACTTGAGTTTGTGTTGCACTATCAACCCAAAGTGAATATGCATACTAGCGAAGTGATCGGTGTAGAAGCGTTAATCCGCTGGCAGCATCCTGTCCGTGGTTTAGTCCCTCCTTTAGACTTCTTACCGGCGATAGATGGTCACGCCATTAGTCTGGAACTGGGCGAATGGGTCATAGACACAGCATTGAGCCAAATAAATCAATGGCGAAGCATGGGCGTAGAGCTACCTATCAGTGTCAATATTAGCGCCTATCAATTACAACAACGTAACTTCTCCAATCGGTTAGCCCTATTGTTGGCAGCCCATACCGAAGTAGACCCTAACTATTTAGAATTGGAAATATTGGAATCCAGTGAGTTAAGTGACATCAGCCAAGTGTTTGACACCATGAGTGCTTGCCATGATTTAGGTGTCCGCTTTGCCTTAGATGACTTTGGTACGGGGTATTCATCGCTTACCCATATCAAACGTCTACCAGCCTACTTGATTAAAATCGACCAGAGCTTTGTGCGTGACATGCTGGAAGATCTCGACGATTTAGCGATTATTGAAAGCGTCATAGGTTTAGCTAAAACATTCAAGCGCGAAGTAATTGCAGAGGGAGTCGAAACCATCGAACAAGGAGTAGCACTGCTGAAACTGGGCTGTGAGTTAGCACAGGGTTATGGGATTGCTCGACCTATGACTGCCGGTGATATTCCAGAATGGATCTCTAACTGGAAAGCGGATGATTCTTGGCAAGCACACAATCTTATTGAGACCAACTGAATTAGACGCTGAGCCTGATTGGGTGCTATTACCTTAAAGGTGCATCACGCAAAAAGGTATAATGAGGTGACGGAACAGCTTATCCAGTTACAAACAGTCCTATGATTAGATACGACACAGAAAACCTAGGATAGCAACTTATAGACACTAGCTTTACTTACCCCGTACTTTTTCATCAAATTCTTAATCCACGGACTAATCTAGCGAGTACTAATCTTGACACCCAAAGTAATAAAGTACCCCATCACGAATACTAATCTAGACGCACAGAGTGATAAAGCATCCAGTCACGTAATCAACAAGGAAAAATGTTGGGTATCAGCTCAGTTTTTATGATTTAAAATGACGAGTTCGACTTATTAGGGATTAACGGAGATGAATGCCGTTCAATGCGTCGCTCAGCTCAAATTGAAAGCAGCATGAATTGGCTACTTTGTGTTGGGGCCTTTGACAATAAACGAGTTTGTAAATCAAGCGGATTTAAGCAAGACTCTTGCTTTTGCCATCCCTCGTATACGTTGATGGCCTGTGTGCTGTTTGAATTGCTGAAGCATATGTTCACTGCCTACTGCGGTGTTGAAGTGTTTTTCAAACTCTGTGGTCAGGGTTAACCATTGTTCTACGTTAATGTTAAGTCGCTCAAGAATAGGGCTATGATGTTGCTCTATATAACCTGCTTTATCCTCTCTAATACAGCTGTCTGTGCAATCCACTAATTCACAATAATCAATCAAGCTGTAAGCAATGCCTTTGGGCGAGTCTTGTCTATGACTACCGACAAAACGCATGAGTTTTTGGGTTGCTCACCTTTGATAAGTGCGTGAATACGTTGCTGGATACTAGTGTGCTTCGACCTTTCTGGCGTGGTGTCTATCTTGGCGCGGATTGGATTTAAGTCAACATAGGCCATACAGGCTAATACCGCGGGTTCAACCACCGTAAATTGCCTGAACCTAAGCTAGACACCCTGTATTGCTAAAGTAGAGGCCGTTTTTAGACCCACTCACGGTGTTACAAATAGGCTACAAATGGAATGACCAAATAAAATAAATTAACTTAACTTTTTAATTTAAAACGTTTATTTTAAAAACGCCGTTTTAGTGAGCGTCTATCTCATCACCCACCGTAATTTAGCTAAAGATAAGATTGCAAGGGCTCTGAACCTGCAGATATTCTATCCACTGGCTCCTGCTTTTTTTCTATGTCGCGCCGCGCTCTGTGGTGAATATCTGTTTAGCTATGGGCTGCAGTTTAAGTTTCTAACTCAGGCCATTGAATGCTTGCTGGTTCTCTGCCATTTTTACAGCTTAATGCTGCGTTGCCTTTAAAGTTTCGACATCCCCAAAAGTCACCTTTAGGCCCTTTTCTTAGCACCATTTCTGCGTCGCATTTATCACAAATTGGGATGATATGGTTACAGTTGGTATCGAGGCATAGCTTAAAGCCAGTATGGCGATTACGCGTCATCGGACTAGAACATTGCTGGCAAGGCTGTTCTTTATGCTTACATCTTGGAAATAAAGAACAACAGTAGAAAATGCCATAACGACCAGTTTGTTTTTTTAACACGCCAGTATCGCAACGCATGCAATTAATATCATCGGTATACACTTGCTCGTTTTCACTGCTGAATTCGTTTAGTTCTATATCGTGCTCCGCCATTAACTCCTGCACAAAACCACTGGTATTGGCCATGTCTGCAATAACATAAACCCTGTGTTTTGCGCGCGTGAGTGCGACATAAAAAAGTCGTCTTTCTTCTGCATGGGGGTAATCTTCTTGCGGGGGTAAAAGTGCATCTAAAATGGCTGGTGTGGCTTTTTCGGAAGGAAAGCCATGTTTACCATTTTGCAGGCCGATGATGACCACGTAATCTGCTTCTTTACCTTTGGCGGCATGAAAGGTGTGAGCTTGCATTTTTAACAGAGGATATTTAGCGCTCAGTGTTTGAATATCAGCATGACTTGGAAGTTTAAACCCAAACCGTGCTAACAAATATACGGTAACGGGTTTATATGCTTTTGAGTAGATAGCCTGTAATACATCGTCTACAGCGCCGTTAGATAATTCTATTAGTGAGCTTTGATATTTAGCGACTGCGTGATCCCCTCTTCTTAATAGTGAAACCGCGGGTGTGGCAACATGGGTTAACGAGGTGATTGTTTTGTTCAATTGAGCGGGGTTTTTACTAATGAAGTCTGAGGCGACTTGCCCGATTTTATTATTAAAGCGAAACGTTACATCTAATTCGGTTTGCGTGGTCAAGCCAAAGTACTTTGCAAATTGGGTGGTCAATCTCATGTCTGCACCACTAAATCGATAGATAGCTTGCCAATCATCGCCAACAGCAAAAACAGAGCTACCTATATGGTTATCACGCAGTGCTTTGACTAACCTCGCTCTGGGCTTAGATATATCCTGAAACTCATCCACCATAATGTAGCGCCACGGAGATGTAAAAAGACCAGATTCAACATAATCTATCGCCTTGATAATCATGTCTTCAAAGTCGACTTCATCTCGCTGATGTAAATGCTTGTTGTAAGATGACATTATGGGTTTAAGCAATGCTAATGCTGTTTCTGCTTGTTTAGTATCCTCGGCCCTGTTGATGATATCTCTTTGGGCTTTTTCATCTAAATCTGCGGCTTTATAAAGTCCGAGTAATTTACCGAAAAGCTCAGCTAAAACGCTTATTCTTCCCGTTTCCTTTAGGCTTGCTAAGATGGATTCAATGGGCAAAATTTCATAATTAATTTGAAGATCAGATAAAGCGTTTTGAAGTTCGCTCAATAAAGCGCCTTGCTTATGCTGTGCATAAGTTAACGTTACACATCGCGTGTTATAACGTTGATGTGTGGCCTTTTTCCACGCTATAGATGCGTGGTATTGGTTTTTATCAATATACGGCGCAGTATTACCTGCTTCATCGACGTTATAATATTCGATATAAAGTTCATATTCAGGCAAGTAAAAGTCAGGTTTATACTGCCTGCGCTCCACTGTTTTTAAATCAAATTGATATGCCGCTGCATATTCGTAATCTATGCCATGATAAAAAAGCCAGTTGGCGATATAGAGCTCACCAAAGCTTTTTACTTTATCCCCTTTAAGACTGAGGATATCGTTATCATTTAAGTAGTGGTAATAATCGCCAAGGGTTTGAAAGTCAAAATCATTCTTTTCTACATAATAATATTGACTGAAGTAATCTAACACCCGTTTTCGATATTCTGATTGGTTTTCAATCAGTGATTCAAAACAATGGTGTAACCACTTAGCTTTGACTTTTTCATCTTCAGCAAACACCGAAAGGCTGGGTTTTCCTCCTTCGACTTGTAAAATAATATTAAGCCCTAGACTATGAAATGTGGCTGCTTTTATTTTATCTGTGATCAGTTTATCTTGAACTCTTTGATTCATTTCATCAGCGGCTTTACGACCATAGGCAAGTAATAAAATATCATCATATTTTGCTTGCTGGCTCTGGACTAAATAGCCTGCTCTGGCGATCATTACGCTGGTTTTTCCGGTTCCAGCTCCCGCGAGTAATACATTATTATCGTCGTCAATAATGCACGCTATGCGTTGTCGCTCAGTTAAAGGGTTGGATTCAATCTGATCGAAAAATGATGTGTGACGCTGTAGTTGTTCTTTTACATAGCGGTGTTGGAAAAAATGGGTGGCAGCATTATCCCATTTTGAGTATTTGTCTAATAATTGAATTTTCTTATCTATCAACGCTAAGCTGTTACTTTCCTTAATCCATGGAAACCAACGACTATGCTCTTGCAGCGCTAAGGCTTTAATGTCGCTGATGCGTGACTGACGTAAAAAACCATGGCTCAGAATGTTGGCTATTTTATCAAGCAAAGCATTGAGTTTAGCTATATTCGCGTTAACCCAATACTGGTCAAAACGCGTTTTTAAAAAATGATCACTATGATAAGCCATCATCGTTAATATGACGTTTTGGTTAGCAGTCGAAAAATGGATAGTTTGACCCAAAAAACCAAACTTAAAAGATAGCGGAGTGGTTATTTCACTCCATTGAATTTGCTGGTTAGTTTGGTTGTGTGTAACTGATAAGGCATGCTCGTTAAAACCTAATGGTAATTTATTAGAAAGTATTCGACCGAATATACTGGGTACAATAGAATTCATCTACGACAGAATTCCCAAGTGAAATTAATGAGTTGCCACTATTTTAAGTTAATCTGCACCATAAGTGTAAAGAAATAATGGCCCTAAATTTGATTGGACCAGCAGTTTCAAGGGCAGGTCGGTTGAAAGATAACCGTTATTGATTTTTTATGTAAAAACACACACATCGTCATTCTCTGACAAGTGATGATGATGAAAACCTCCATCGCAATTATTGCTAACGTAATAAACGTCATAATTTTTCAGCAACGACCTCTTGATTCTATCCACCCGAGCCTTTTTTTTATTTCCTCTGTGTAGCGCAGCGCTCCTTTTCCTCTGTGGTAGAAAACCGTTTTTGTTTGTCTAGGTAAATATTAGAATTAACAGGATGGCCATGTTAATTATGCGATTATTTTTTGTTTTACCCACCAGATCCTATTTTATCTTTTCTTTTCTTTTCTCTTCTCTTCTCTTCTCTGTGTAGCGCAGCGCTCCTTTTCCTCTGTGGTAGAAACCATTTTTGTTTGTGTAGGTAAATATTAGAACGACCTAAAGGATGCAGATAAATGTTAGGATCTTGCAGACGAATTGCCGAATGTTTAGTTCGATAACAATAAGCATGCTAATGAATTTTAAGAGATCATAATGGCTAAGAAGTTTTACGCAGTACTCAAGGGCCATAAGGTCGGTATATTCACCACATGGGCGGCCTGTCAGGCAGCGACCAAGGGTTATTCTGGCGCAGCATTCAAATCATTTCCGACTAAAGAAGAGGCCGGCGTATACCTTGGGAACACCTCAACGTTACCTGGAGCGTCGTCCGCAAAGACTACCCCAGCACCCACAACTAGCAGTACTCCTGAGGGATTAACCGTAGTATTGGCTTATCAGTTCCCCGTACAGATATACACCGATGGCGCTTGCGATCCTAATCCAGGCGCCACCGGCTCTGGCCTTGTGGTGTATGAGCATGGCAAGCTAACCGCCCTAAAATACGGTTACCATTCACCTAACGGTACCAATAATACTGCTGAGTTAATCGCTTTAAGAGAGGCCATAAAGTTAGCCCATCACTACCTCGAAAAGGGTCTGCCGGTGGAAATCCTAAGCGACTCGGATTATTCCCTTAAGGCCGTTTTTGTTTGGTCTGAAGGTTGGAAGAAAAAGAACTGGACTAAAGGGGGAAGCGCCCCAATTCAAAACCTTGATTTAATCAAAGAATGTTACGCCCTAAGTCGTGCGCTAATTGGAAAGGTACAAATGACACATGTCAGGGCTCATTTGGGCACCGAGGGTAACGAGCTAGCCGACCGCTTATCAGTACAAGCCCAATTGCAGCAGGTAACAGGTTGGATGGATTACACCGATGAAACTACTCCCGAGAAAATACTCGCCTTGCGCCGTGGCTAAAGAGGTTAATAGGTCTGGCATTTTAAACCTAGATAGTTGACTTCAGTAGATAGTAAAAGATAAAAGAAATTGAACCACAGAGGGCACAGAGGAAAAGAAGAAAAATATGATGTGTTGACATATATTCGCTCAAATCTGATCTGGTAATATTGAATTATGAAGCCCGATATGACCTGATAATCGGCTGATGAAGGCTCAATCCAAATGTGCAATTTTTTGATTTTATTTTTATCCGCAGTGCACCCATTACAGTCATAGCGGTGGCCTTTCAAACCGGGTTCACACTATCTTTACCGAGAGTAGTTAAAAGTAAAAAGATTGAACTCATAGCCACAACCCGCTTGCTGACATAGCGGTTATAGCAGATACCGGACAGTCGGGTTTCGTACGATAATGACTGCTTAGAGCGAGAAACAGAAATAAAATTACGTCCCGCTGAACTTATGCAGTACTGAGAAGCGGTACTTTGAGTAGCCTGCTAATTGCTTCAAATTGATTCGCTAATTTTTGGATGAGGGCTGAGTGAATGTATCGAAATTCAAGTGCTCAGCACCTGAATTTGTTGATTCTGGCTGAACAGAATATCTTAATATTGTCTGTTCGCTGTCTATACTTTTGGGGCTTTGCATTCATCTTATTTTAGCATGGCCTCAAATTCTGTCACTGCGACCGGCTTGCCAAATAAATAACCTTGATATTGCAAGCAGCCGTTATCCAGCAGAAATCGATGTTGTTCAGCGGTCTCCACCCCCTCAGCGATGACGTTTATACCCAGGCCGGATGCCATGATAATAATGGTGCGCACTATCGCTTTGTCACTATTGTCGGTGGCAATATCACGCACAAATGACTGGTCTATTTTTAATTGCTCTAGCGGTAGCCTTTTTAGGTATTGCAAAGATGAATAGCCGGTACCAAAGTCATCTAATGAGAAACGAATGCCCATTTTGTTTAGCGCATTCATTTTGGTATTAACGTCGTTGACGTTATTAACCAGCACGCTTTCGGTAAGCTCTAGTTTGAGCCGCGCCGGGTTAGTGCCGTGGCGCTGTAATGTCGTCAGTACTTGATCTACAAAGTTAGCTTGATCGAATTGCTTGGCACTCACATTGACAGCAAGCACGATATTGCTGGTGAGAGGGTCTTGCTGCCATGTTTTGAGTTGCTCACAAGCCGTATCTAGCACCCATTGGCCAATAGGCAGAATTAACCCTGTGTCTTCTGCGAACGGAATAAAGTCCAGAGGGGGAATAATGCCTCGTTCTGGGTGCTGCCACCGAATTAAGACCTCTGCTCCTAAAAGTTGACCAGTGTGGTCCACTTGTATTTGATGATGTAATTGAAATTGCTTTTGTTTGATGGCTTGGCGTAGCTCACTTTCAAGCTCAACACGGGCAATGATAGCGTCTTGCATCACTTGGTCAAAAAAGTGAAGGGCATTACCGCCTTCGGCCTTAGATTGATACATGGCAATATCTACCTGTTTTAACAATTCCTCTAACGATAGTTCATGGCCTATGAACAATGTAGCGCCAATGCTGGGGGTGCTATGATAAAAACTTGTGCTAAGTTCATAAGTTTGGTTGAGTGAGAGTCTGATTTTTTCAGCGATATCTTTAGTTTGAGCTGCCGCTTTAAAGGCATCTGCGCTGAGCTTTTCCAAGAGCACGACAAACTCATCCCCCCCCAAACGGGCCACGGTATCGCTTTCTCGCAAACATGCACTTAGGCGTGCTGCAACCTGTTGCAACAGCAAATCACCAGTATCATGTCCCAGCGTGTCATTCAGCTTTTTGAACTGATCCAAGTCGAGAAACAATATTGCGCCTCGCTGACCACTATGGGCACTGACGGCTAAAGCTTGATTGAGCCTGTCAATAAAAAGACGGCGGTTAGGTAACCGTGTGAGTAGGTCATAAAAAGCCAGCCTCTCGATTTCATCTGATGCCGCTTTACTAAAAGTAATGTCAGTGAATGTTGTTACGTAGTTGGTGACCATTCCTTTAGCGTTTTTAACGGCTGTAATGTGGCGAAATTCTGGATAACCTTCGCCATTCTTGCGACGAGCTAAGAATTCACCTTTCCACATACAGGTGCTGTTGATGCTATCCCACATGGTGTCGTAGAACGCTTTACTTTGCATGCCAGAGCTAAGCTGATGAGGTGACTTGCCGACGGCCTCTTCTGCGCTATAACCTGTAATGCTAGTAAAGGCATGGTTTACCCGAATAATGATATTGCTGGCATCAGTCACCATCACGCCTTCTTGAGATTCGAAAACGGTGGCAGCAATGGTGAGTTCTTGATTGGCGATGACCAGCTCGGCAGCACGCTTCTCTTTCTCGTCACTTTGAAAGCGGAGTTCTTTATTGGCGATGACCAGCTCGGCAGCACGCTTCTCTTTCTCGTCACTTTGAAAGTGGAGCTCTTTGTTGGCGATGACCAGCTCGGCAGCACGCTTCTCTTTCTCGTCATTTTCAAAGCGGAGCTCTTTGTTGGCGATAACAAGTTCCCCGGCGGCGAGGACTAGTTCGGCAGCAAGCTTTTTGATTATGATGTCGCCAGCAAGTTTCTGTGACTTAAGATTTTGAAGAACTTCGTTTTTTTCATCAATAACTTTTTTCTTTGACGGCGTTTTTGTCATATTAGTCTCAGCGTCTCCGTGCAATAGATGAAGTGTAGTCCGAAATCTCTAAGATCAAAAGGACAGAAACCGATATTCCACTCGCTTTCAAATACCCTTGATTTCACTGGTTTTTTTGTAGTGATAGGTCACCCTCATTAATCACTTTTTGCACTAAATATATATTATTTTCCAAAACAGACGGTAAATTAATATCGCAGGCGTCAAATTTTTTGTTTATTAGTCCAATTCGCGTTTTATAGAGCCTTTTGTAAAAAATGCAGACTCAAATCTTCACTAGTGTCCGGTTAGGAGCAGAATTAACTGTTAAGGTCCTGGTAACGAATGACCGTTATCTCAGTAAGGCTGATCTTCACTACCAATTAATCTTATGACTATAAATCGCTCATACCCTTCTGTCATGGTGAGTCAGAACTTACTATTTTCAACCGTCAGATCGAGTATGAGCTATTACAGTTAACAAGACATAGATTTTAATTGAGTCATTGTTACCGTTGGCGAATTCATTCTTCCCTCTGTTATTGACTGCTTTATCTATCCACTGCCGTTTTCATTTTTTTGTGCAGCCAAGCGCTTTTTTTCCTATCTACTATTTTGTAGCGACTATTTACTGACGTTTTTTTTCCTCTGTTTAGCGCCGCATTCTGTATGGTGAATAATCTTTTGTTAGTCAAATTTTAATCGTCGGCTTTTTTGATATTTTGTTGGGTTCAACTTTGTTATTGTCCCGCTAGAATTTTGGCCCGATGAAAAGTCATTAGGCTAAATCAGTGAATGAAGCGTGGGATTGTTGCGCTTTATCACGCACCCCCTAACCAGAGATATACGTAGTTATGATCATCTTTTTTATCTGTATCACCATCTTGATCCTCGGTTATAAATTTTATAGCCCATTTGTTGAAAAACAAGCTGGGATCGACTCAACTATTGCTACCCCACAAAGTCGTTTTAGTGAGGGCGTAGACTATGTGCCTATTCATCCTGTTCGTGCTTTTTTAATTCAGTTTTTAAATATTGCCGGTGTGGGGCCGATTTTTGGTCCTATACTGGGTGCGATTTATGGTCCAGTTGCATTGGTTTGGATTGTGATAGGCAATGTATTAGGCGGTGCAGTTCACGATTATTTCTCAGGTGTGATGAGCATTAAAGAAGACGGCAAAAGTCTGCCTGAAATAGCCGGGCACTATTACAACGTTGTCTTTAAAGGAGTGATGTTGCTGTTTACTGCTATGTTGCTGTTTTTTGTTGGCGTGGTTTTTATCATGAGTCCAGCAGGCTTATTAAGTAACCTAGACGCATTCCAAGATACCTTTTTGGCAAATAATACGTTTTGGGTGCTGGTGATTTTGGGTTACTACTTTTTAGCTACCTTGTTACCTATTGATAAAATCATCACTCGGTTTTACCCTGTATTTGGCTTATTGATGATAGTCATGACATCAATGATCGCCATTGCGCTATTAATGGATGCGCCGCACCTACCGATAGCAGATGACTTTTTTGCTTATTTTACAACCGATCATGCCCACGATGTTTTAGCCCCTAATCCAGACGGATTACCTGTTTGGCCGCTATTGTTCATTACGATAACCTGTGGTGCCATTAGTGGTTTTCATTCCACTCAGGCACCAATTATTGCCCGCTGTTTGACCAATGAAAAATACGTTCGTCCCGTCTATTACGGTGCTATGGTGTGTGAAGGTGTTGTTGCTTGTGTTTGGGCGTTAGCGGGTATTGCCGCTTTCCCTGAGGGATACGCAGGCCTAAAAGCCATGCTCGATATTGGCGGCCCAGGTTTGGTAGTCAATCATATTGCAAACAGCTATTTGGGCGTGTTTGGCGGTATTATGGCGATTATTGCTGTGGCCGTATTCCCGATCACATCAGGTGATACTGCGTTTCGTTCATTGCGTTTGACAATCGTTGATGCATTCAACATTCCGCAAAGTATACGCAATAGATTGTTACTTGCCTTACCTATATTGACGATCGCGTATTTCATGACCAAGCTCGATTTTACTGTAATTTGGCGTTATTTCGCGTTTTCTAACATGCTGTTATCGACAAGTGTATTGTGGCTTGCAACTAAGTATTTATTCGACCGTGGCACATTTCATTGGATTGCCAGTATTCCTGCGGTACTGACTACAGGTGTGACTGTTGCCTACATCATGACAGCGGCAATTGGCTTTAATTTATCTGCAGATTTAGGGCGTCCTATTGGGGCCGTTGTAGTGGTTATTGGTTTGGTATTGCTGGTGTTTGTGCACAATAAACATAAGTCAGTATGGGTTTAGCTTTTAATCTAAGCCAGCGCTGTTCTCGTCGTTAGTCATGACGAGAACAGGCTTTTTTTAAATGAGGTGCATTCTGTGTTGCTTCGATGACTTCATTCTAATATTTATAGAAACTAGACCAGTCGTTAAGGCCTTATATAGGTTATTATTGAGCTTGAAGTTAATTCAATTCGTATTTTAATCGATTATAAGTTTCTTGAATTATTTGAATTATTAAAGAGCCCACCTACGCATGCCCAAGATACTATTTATCCTCATCCTCACAACGTTTTTAACTGCCTGTACTCCACTGCAGTTTGCATTAGTCAATGCGCCTGCTCTGACTTATGACGGTGAGATTTCAGAAGATGTACCCTATGGTGAACTGACGCGTCAAAAGTTAGATATTTACGTCCCCAATATTGACCAAGAAACGTTTCCAGTTGTGGTGTTTTTTCATGGTGGTCGCTGGACAGATGGCTCTAAAGAACAGTACAAATTTGTGGGCATGACTCTATCCAATATGGGATATGTCGTGGTGATGCCGAATACTCGCCTATATCCCGATGTGAAATTCCCAACCTTTGCAGAAGATGCTGCAAAGTCAGTTGCTTGGGTTCATAAAAACATAGCCAGCTATAAAGGCAATCAAAATTTGTTCATATCTGGGCATTCATCGGGCGCGCATTTAGGGGCATTAATTATTGCCGATAGTGCATATTTAGCGGCTTATGAACTCAAGCCTAATATGGTAAACGCTTTTGCGGGTATATCGGGTCCCTATGATTTTGTGCCAAAAGCAGCCGATATAAAAGACATGTTTGGCCCAGCTGAAAACTTTCCTAATATGGTGGTAACAAACTTTATTGATGGCGATGAACCCCCTATGTTATTGATATACACAGCCGAAGATACCACTGTGCATCCTAGAAACTTAGCGTTACTCAAGGCCGGTATAGAAAAAGCTAATGGAAAAGTAGAGGCTATTATTTATGAAACAGGCGGGCATGCTGCACCAGTGGCAGCCTTTAGTTGGGCTAATCCTTCAGATTTGCCTGTGCCTAGAGATATTGATAGTTTTTTTAAAATATACCTGAAATGATAAAATTACGTTGCATATGCTGCTAGAGTTTTCAAAGGTGTAGGCGTTATAGAACTATACCCAAAGCCATTGGAGTTGCAGTTAGGCGGCAAAGGAACTCAGCCCCATGAGCTTAGGAGTACTAAGTGACTGGGGTGAGTGAGAGCAGCCAACAACACTGCAGCTTCAAGGGCGACGGGTATATATGAATAAGCGGTTAGCATATATTAAGCTGACCGTTTTCTACCCGTTCAAGTGATGCACTTACTATTTGAATCCAAGAGTGCTTAATACAAAAAATCTACAACTTATTCAGCATGATTGTTTGGCAGTTTTTAATGGGTGTTTATTAACATTAACTAATTAGCTCGGCTTGGGCATGCAAGGCTTTAACTAATTCTGGTGGTATTAACATATAAGAGGCTAGGTGACTTAAGTAGTCTTGCGAGGCAGTTTGTTGTTCATCTATGGCTAATAGTGATGCTGCATATACTTCTATTGCGGTTTGTGAATTAGGCACAGCCTTTACCAGTTCTTGCAGTGACAAGGGGTGTCGTAGTTCGTCAAACAGGCTGGCTTTGTCTTCGGTAGTTAAGTCAAAATTATCGACTTGTTGGTATATTCGCTGACGCTCATGTTCGTCGATGTGCCCGTCTGCATTAGCCGCTGTGATCATCGCTCGGAGCATCAGCATTTGACCTGTGTCGTGGCTTTCATCCTGCAATACCTGTGCAAACTGTTGTTGCGTTAATGTCGCGGGTGAATAGGTAAGTGCTTGTTTTGGGGCAGAGGGGATATAGCAAGATTGAGGTGCTGCTTCTGTTGCGAATGCAGTTGTAGATGGAGACGCAGCTTGTTCCGTCATATCCTGAGACTGATTTGGGGCATCCTTTTGTTGTTGAGCATTTCTTTGTGCATAAACGCCTAGTTGATAGGCTCTCTGTAAATTAGCCTTCTGTAGAGAGGTGTTTCGGCCATAAGCTTGTCGTGAATAGGCTTGATAAGCGTTCCATGCCATTCCTCCAACGGCAGCTAAAGCACCTGTTTGCAGTGGATTTTTGCTTGGTTTTGGCCCTATTTTACCGGTAGCCGTTCCTACAATAGTATCAGTAACCACATAACTTAATGAACCACCTGATGGGTCTCTGGCCGTTCTTGACATAAGGCCAGAGCGACTTAGTCGACTAATTACACTATTCAAGTTTTTCATTAATCAACTCCATACCATGGGGGTGAACAACATTATGTGCGTCATACAGACGCAACTAATTTTCGATACATCCATGCACCAGCATTGCCTGAATCCCTTTATCTGCGGCATTACATTGTTAGCTAGACCAAGAGAACTTAACCGGGTATTTAAGCATATTTGCTCTTGCTCTTTTTACGGCCAATAACGCTGTGGTCAACAGTTTTTGTCTGTTGATTTTACTATCGACTATTTTCTAGTCCCTATTTACTAAATACCTTACCGCCAATCATTTTAAATGCTGGCGTGCCCCTTATTAAGGTGTCTCTGGCGAAGATGGCATCACAATTTGGACAAGTGCAGGGTAATACCGTGAAGTCTTTAGTGATACGTTGTTTAAAGCATTTAAGCAGTGACCCTTTACCGCCTTTGCGGTATTTAAATAACTGGGTTTTGCACTGATTGCAGTAAATGTCCACGGAGGACTCAGGTGCTTTCTTATTGGGCTTGGCCATTATTTAACCCAAGTAAATGATTTTGATGAATTAAATATAACACAGGGTGTCATTTTGATTAATGGCTATGTTAAATGGTGATAATTAATGAAACGTCCCTTTGCAGTATTAACGAAACCGTAAACATAAACAATCGTGACCGTTTACTAACCAACTTGATGAAGCCCTTTTGTTGGTAAGGCACGCCATGTTTCTTAATCCCTTGCACCCCGGTTGGTATTTTCAAGAGCTTGGTGTGGTGTATTTCAGTATGGACAAATTCGACAGCGCCATTGTTGCCTTTGAAAGAAACGGGGAGTTAGGCCCTTATGACCTAGCGTTTATCGCTGCGTGTCAGGTGGGCAATAATCAGCTCACCGAAGCAAAAGCTAATTGCGCATTAGCATTAGAGTCTAATTCATCAGGTAAACTCTTTATCCAATGTGAAACGTTTCAGAATATCAACAAAGCCAATTGTTAAGCAAACGCATGCTTAATGCAGGTTTCCCCATTTGACGATGTGAAGATGATGGCTGTGCCACAAAGAATCATTTTCCCAGCCAACTATTGCCCATTAAATATGGGATCTATGGGGTGAGTAAGGTGGCTCATGTCATTATCATAATTGGCTCAGATCACTTCTTTTAGCAACGATTAGATGCATTTATCTACCCACCGTCGTTTTCTTTGTTTTTTGCTGTCGCTTTTAACGCGGTAAACAACGATTAACAGCAGCGGCCTGTTAATCGTTGTACTGTAGGTGGAGCATGTGGTGTATTCTTCCTTTTTGTTTAGTCTCTATTTTTGATAAGTGATTTTTCCACCTACGATGGTCATTAGGTTTTCTGAGGTTAAAATGTCTGCTTCTGGGACGCTAAGCCAATCTCTGTCAAATATTGTAAAGTCGGCATATTTGCCCACTTCTACAGAGCCACGAATATCTTCTTGAAATGCACCATAAGCAGGCCATATTGTGAACATTTTAAGGGCTGTTTCACGAGTTACTGCATGTTCTGGGTGCCATCCTTCACCGGATGTCCCATCAAGCCTTTTACGAGCAACCGCCGCATAAAATTCAATCCGTGGATCCCCCAGTTCTACTGGCGCATCAGATCCACCCAATATCATCAAGCCGCGGTCAATTAATTGCTGCCATGGGTAGGCATGGCTTAGGCGCTCAGCGCCCAGTCTATCAGGGGCAAAGTTAAGATCACCAATCCCGTGACTGGGTTGCATAGACACAAGAATACCCAGGCTAACTAAACGCTCTTGGTCTTGGGGCTGAATGATTTGTGCATGTTCAAGTCTCCAACGAGGTTCAGCTACTGCTCGTTCAGATTTTGGCACAGCATTAAACGCTTCTTCGTACCAATCCAAAAGTTCACGAACAGCCCGGTCTCCAATTACGTGGGTTTCGATCTGAATTCCTTTCCGCAGTGCTGCTCGCAAAATAGGCTCTAATTCTTCTTTGGTTGTGCGGTTCATAAATCCGTTATGATCAGCATCGGCATAATTTTCAAGAAGGGCGGCTCCGCGGGAACCAAGTGTGCCATCGATATACACTTTAATACCGCGCAAATCGAACATGTTATCAGCCGTTGTTTCGCGGCCACGTTCAAGCATTGTCGCCGCTTCCATGACGTTTGCCGCTGCATAAATACGGGTAGACATATTTCCTGCTGCGTGAATTTCTTTGATGATTTCAACGTTAACGTAAGGCATACCCGCATCTTGGGTATTGGTCCAACCTACCTTAGCGTTTTCGTACATGCCTTGCACAAGGCTATCTTTTTTATAGTCCCGTGTTTTTGGTGGGATGATATTCTGGAAAATATTCATGGCAGTGGCAAGAATATAGCCGTTTGGTGTGCCGTCTGCATCACGCTCAAATTTGCCCCCAATGGGGTCTGGAGACTCTTTGGTTATGCCGGCAAGCTCTAGTGCCTTAGTGTTAACCAGTGCAGAAACGCCGTCTGCACGTGGCATAAACAGTGGTTTATCGGTGGTAAATGGATCAACGTCATGTTTTGTGAGAAATCTTTTCTTGTCAGTCCATTGCCGTTCAATCCATCCTCGGCCCTGAACCCATTCATTCTCGGGCACGTTGACTGCAAATGCTTTAATGGCATCAACGGTTTCTTTAAGTGTTGCAATACCAAACAGGCTCAATGTTTTTGGTCGCTGCCCAACACCTTCTACGTGCTGGTGGCTATCGGTGAAACCTGCATAGACATATTTTCCTGCCATATCCATTATTTGTGCATCACCGCACATGTATTTGGCAGCATCGGCATTTGATCCCACAAATATAATTTTATCTCCAAGCACTGCTGTTGCTTCAACTGTCCACTGCGCGTCATGTGCGGTATAAATTTTTGTATTGTGAAGTACCATATCTGCTAAAAGACATTCTGCTGCTATTTCTTCAGTTTCCGCGTCATTTTTACCGCATGACATCAACATCAATCCTAGCCCTAAGGCACTTATTATTTTTAAGTTGTGTTTGATATTCAAAAATTCCTCCTATGGACCTGTCTTTTAAAGAACAATAATTGCATATAAAAAAACCTGCAAGCAGATTTAAACGGAATACCACCTGAACATTGTACTTAAAAATAACATTGTACTTAAAAATACTAGAATACGATGTCATAA
>Ga0307488_10001427_pt1 | contig 19941 bp, 20 predicted proteins | sample SB02metaG_FD_202248 | JGI IMG/M metagenome (GOLD analysis project Ga0307488, IMG submission 202248) | Sea-ice brine microbial communities from Beaufort Sea near Barrow, Alaska, United States - SB 0.2 | ecosystem: Environmental > Aquatic > Marine > Coastal | place: USA: Alaska | collected... | reverse complement strand
ACAGAGTCAAGTCACCAGCCCATCAATGACTTAGGGTAAAGAGGTTTTTACGCTAGATTTAGCTTTTACTTTTTGCCACAGATCGCGCACAATTAAGCCCTTAGAAAACGTCCTGTGGTAATAGGACTAAAGAAGCCGACCAATTATGAATCCAGCACGTTACCTTAGCTTTATCTATTGTTTATTACTTGCGTCACTAACACTGCCTAGCTACGCAGAACAGGCCATTTATAGCCCCGATTACGACATTCACTACAATGCCTTTAACACCATGATGGTGCCACCTGAAGTGGCTCAAAGTTATGGTTTCACCCGCGCTAGAAATAGAGCCCTACTGAATATATCAGTGCTCGACAGCAGCACCAAAAAAGCCTTGCCTGCCGTAGTGACGGGCACTCGAACTAATATTATTGGCCAACTATTACCGTTAGAATTTGTACAAATTAAAGAACAGAATGCCATCTACTACATTGCCCAATTACGCTTTACTGAAGAGGAAATGTGGCGCTTTGAACTACAAATACAACCAGATTTGAATGCCGATGCCATTCCGCTCAAGTTTAGCCAAACCTTCTATTTAGAAAAGTAAGCTATTCAAAATACCCTAATAGGTCATTTAGAAAACGCCAGCCTAGAGGGCTAGCTTGAAGCCGACCTGGCAGCATCAGTCCTGCCGCTCTTGCAGCGGCAACAGCGGCCTCCACTTGAGCCAATGATTGCCCTGTATTGCGTAAATAGCTGTCACTATCAGCGCCCTTTTGCAGGCGCAGGACATTCATAAAGAATTCCAGCTTTAGCTCTTCTGGTGCTACCCAATGGCTTGAAGCGAGCGGCAATATGGCCGTCATATAGGCTTTAGGCTGGCGCAATTTAACCCTTCGCTGAATCACCATAGCTCCATCATGCCAACTACTCACCTTACCATGGGCCCCAGCGCCCACACCGATATAGTCACCAAAATTCCAATAGTTAAGATTATGCCGTGCCTCACTTCCCGGTTTAGTGTAGGCCGAAATTTCGTACTGGCGTAAGCCCGCTGCTTCAATGAGCACTTGGCCTTGATCTTGAATATCCACCAGCACATCTTCATCGGGCAATGTAGGGGGGCGACTGTGGAATTCAGTATTAGGCTCAATGGTGAGTTGATACCAGGACAAGTGGTCGGTAGCAAACTCTAGGGCTTGATTTAGGTCGGCTAAACCCTGTTCCAAACTCTGTCCAGGCAAGCCATGCATCAAATCTAAATTAATCCGATTAAAGCCTAATGATTGAGCTTTACTGATGGCCAATTTAGCTTGGCCCGCACTGTGAATTCGCCCTAAGGACCGCAGACACTCATCGTCAAAACTCTGCACGCCAATCGATAAGCGATTAACACCTTGCTCAAGAAAGCCTGCGAATTTAGCTTGCTCAAAAGTTCCTGGATTAGCCTCCAGGGTCACTTCCATGTTTTTTTCACAAGTGATGTTGCTGTTAACAAACCTGAGAATCTCACCAATGCCGGCCGCGCTCATTAAGCTGGGGGTGCCTCCGCCAATAAAAATACTATGCAGGGTACGACCATTTACGGCGGCTAACTCAACCCTTAAGTCGGCTAGCAACGCTTTGATATAGTTGGCTTCGGGAATGGTTTGCCCACCTTCCGTAGCATGGGAGTTGAAGTCGCAATAAGGACATTTCCTCACACACCACGGAATGTGAATATACAAACTTAAGGGGGGCGTTAGCGGCCCCTTTACTGGAGTTAACATCAAGCTTCAGCTAACGCACGTTGCAATGCCGCCAAGGCTTTTCCGCGATGGCTAATGGCAAACTTCTCTGGCGGTGTTAGCTCCGCTGCACGACAGCCTTTTTCTAGCACTTGAAAAATGGGATCGTAACCAAAACCATGCTCGCCCTGCCCATGGTCCATAATTAAACCTTCCCATGACGCCTGACAAATGAGTGGCGTTGGATCAGTGGCATGGCGCATATAAACTAAAACACACTGAAATCGGGCCCTACGCTGAGGTGGTGGAATGTTTGCCAAAGCCACCAGAAGTTGAGCGCTATTGGCCGCATCTTTGGCCTGACCCTTTAACGTAGACCCAGCATAACGAGCTGAATAGATTCCCGGAGCGCCATCCAAGGCGTCCACTTCTAAACCTGAGTCATCGGCTAACGCAGGCAGGCCAGATGCAGCGGCTGCATGGCGAGCTTTGAGAATGGCATTTTCTACAAAACTAAGGCCCGTTTCTTCCACTTCTTCAGTTACAAACTGGTTTTGTGGCACTAGTTCAATACCTAGTGACGCTAAACGCTGGCCAAATTCTTTTAACTTACCCGCGTTGCCGCTGGCTAATACCACTTGTTTCATTGTTGAGCCTTATTGAGAAAGAGGGCTGGATTAGAGGGCTGAACAGACCCAAAGTACGAGTGCGTCGTCAGCGCTAGTAGAGACCACTGCGTGACCCATGGTGCTGTCAAAATAGGTGCTGTCCCCTTCGCTCAAGGCCAAGGGTTCGTACTCTTCAGTGTACACCAGTATGGACCCATCTAGCACTAGCAGAAGCTCTTCGCCTTCATGCTTTACCCAACCGCCAAACTCTTCCAACGTACGCGCGCGCACTCGACTTTTAAAAGGCACCATACGTTTTGAATCTAGCTCAGTGGCCAACAACTCGTGCTCGTAGGTTGCTGTGAGATGCTCACGGCCTTGTTGTTTTTTGGTGACCGTACGGCGGCCAGAAATGCGCACTTCTTTAACGGGGGCAAACAACTGAGGCATGTCGATACCCAAACCGATAGCCAGCTTTTGCATAAGATTAAAGGTGGGGGAAAGCTGGTTGTTTTCCATTTTTGACAAGGTCGATTGTGCCACACCAGTAACTTTACTGGCTTGCTGCAAAGTCATTTGTCGATCTTGTCGCAAGGCTCTAAGGCGCTCACCAAAGTTACTTTGCTGGGCAGTAGGACTGGGAATGGCAGGTAATATGCCCGCTTCAGGGCGCAGTCTAGACATCAATTACTCCGTCAAATTAACAGTAAGTCACGTTGACTGCGAGGCCGCCACGGGAAGTTTCTTTGTATTTATCCTGCATATCGGCACCAGTTTCACGCATGGTTTTAATCACATCATCCAATGATACCAGATGTACACCATCCCCTCTCATGGCCATGTGAGCAGCATTAATGGCTTTAATAGAACCCATCGCATTGCGTTCAATACAAGGGACCTGCACCAAGCCCGCAATTGGGTCACAAGTCAGGCCTAAATTGTGTTCCATACCAATCTCAGCAGCGTTTTCTACTTGTTCAGGAGTGCCACCGATGACTTCGGCTAAACCTGCAGCAGCCATAGCGCATGCACTACCCACCTCACCTTGACACCCGACTTCTGCGCCTGAAATAGAAGCGTTGAGCTTACATAATATTCCCACAGCAGCAGCGGCCAATACGAAGCTTACAATACCTTTATCGTCGGCCGATGGATAGAAGTTATCGTAGTAATGCAATACCGCAGGCATAATGCCAGCAGCACCATTAGTAGGGGCGGTAACAATACGGCCACCAGCAGCGTTTTCTTCATTAACCGCCAGCGCATACAGATTTACCCAATCCATGGCTGATAATTGCGGGGTAATCACCTGCACAGAGTCCAAGCTACTGAGCTTGGAATACAAATCTGCCGCGCGGCGCTTAACATTAAGACCACCAGGCAACACACCACTGGTGCGGCAACCGTTGAGGACACACTCCTGCATTACTTGCCAAAGATGCAGAATTTCACTTCTTACCTCTGCTTCAGTACGCCAAGTCTTTTCGTTTTCCATCATCACCTGGCTAATGCTCATGCCCTGTGCCTTACAATGAACCAGCAACTGAGCTGCAGAAGTAAATGGATAGGGGACTTTTGGCTGATCATCATCAATCGGCAGTTCGTCAGCTTTGGCCGCCGTTTCATCCACTACAAATCCGCCGCCTACAGAATAATAGGAAACCTCTAACAAAATACCACCCTCACCATCAAACGCGCTCATGGTCATGCCATTAGGATGATAAGGTAATGACTCTTCTAAGTTAAGAATGATATCGCGATGTTGGATAAACTCAATGTCGTGCTCGCGGTTAAGGGGCAAGCGTTCATTGAGGGAAATTTCTTCTAACATGGGCTGCACTTGTGGCGGATCAATAGTGTCAGGCGCTTCACCCAATAAACCAAGGATAACAGCAATGTCACTTGCATGGCCTTTACCCGTGGCACCAAGAGAGCCAAATAATTCACCTTTCACGCGCGCCACTTGAGTTATCTTACCCTCGTTCTTAAGTTGCTCCACAAACGCTAAAGCAGCTCGCATGGGGCCAACAGTATGGGAACTAGACGGGCCAATGCCAATTTTTAGCAAGTCAAATACGCTTAAACTCATGATCAATACCTTTGGTGTGGTCAGACCACTAGGTTAGTTTATTAACCTCGGACTATCGCCTATAAGTCCATGCACCGTCTATCTTGGTGCGACATTGAAGTAGCTTTAAGCTCCAGACTCCTATTGATTAGACACACAAGCGCAGCATTTACTCAAAATCATCCCTTTTGCAGGTATTTTAGCGGCCCATAATTTAATGTCACAGCACAAGGCCGTGGCACAGTCGCCTTGCATATGGACCCATAGTAGAGCTGATCAATTATTTACACTTAGGCCCGTTGTTCTCGCCAAAATATCCACACCCTGTTGTTTCCAAAAATGTAACAGGTCAATAAAAACCCAATTTTCGGCGAGCTTGCCTTCCTTTCGTCGGTAAATATCAATAATACGCATCTCGCCGCGCTTGCCAGTAGCAGGCATCCCCATAAAACCACCCGTGGGTTCTAAGGTTAAGTTAGGCCACCCAAAAAAACCACCAAACTCACCTTCAGCCAAGCGACAAACGTGGCCATTAAAGATGCGATCTTTGAAACCTGCCCTAAATGGCCCTGCATGCTGTTGCGCATAGCGTTCAATAGTGTAAGCAGCACCAATACCTGTGGGGCCCCACCACAGCATGTCCTCATGCCAGCTAAGGCGCAATTCATCTTGTAAGGACAGGGGTTGCTCCCAGTTTCCTAAAGCGTTGATCATGTGATTGATTGCAGCTAAGGTTTTTTCACCCTCAGTCACATCTTGCTCACCAAACATTAACCCTGTGTGGGTCATAGGCCCTGGTTGCACCAGTTGAGCAGCGGTCTGCAGAGCAAAGGGTTGCAGACCCGCTTGTTCCATTAAGTGTGGAATATCAAAATACATGGCCGTTTCAGTAATCTTGCCATCTTGCACTTTATTGAACTCACAGTAACGCAACATGGTTAATTTACCTGTGGCAGGAATACCCAACCAAGACTGATCAAATAAGCCCATCAGGTGTCCCATAGAGACCACCCAGATAGACTCAAAGCCGTCCATTTCGTTGTACCCCGCCATAAACACGTCCTGACGACGCTGCAGGTGCGTTAACGCCAGCCGCAGGGGCTGCCAAAATAGCTGCGTCACTTGTTCGACTGACCTTAGTTCGTCAAAGGGATGATAACCTCGCCACAGATAGTCGTTACTGGTATAACGTCGCATGATGCCATCTAACGCATCTGGGGCGGCGTTATCCAACTGCTGATAAAAATCAACAACACAGGCTTTAGCTGCTTGAATATCATTTTTCATATTTAAAAAACTACCCTTTTACCGCACCCGCTGTTAAGCCAGATACAATTTGACGCTGGAAGAACATTATTAGAATAAATAATGGGATCATCGCTGATACCACAGCAGCAACCGCGAACATGACATTACCTTCGACTTGAGTGGTACCTAAAAAGCTGGCAATCTTTGGTATCATCGTTTGGTTCTCTTGGCTTAGCAAAGAGGCAGTAACAGCGAAATCGTTGTAGGCCAGTAAAAAGCTAAACAGCCCAGTCGTGACTACACCAGGCCACATAACCGGTATGATAACGTGGCGGAACGCTTGAAAACGGGTGCAGCCATCAACCATGGCACTCTCATCCATGTCTTTGGGTATGTTCAAAAAGAACGAATGCAGCATCCATAAAGTGAAGGGCTGGTTAATAGCCACTAGAACAACAATCGAGGTCGGTAAATAACCCCAAATATTCCACTCGAAAAATGGTAACAAATAACCTGACACCAAAGTAATATGAGGCATTGCTCGAAATACTAGTGCAAGCATCAAAATCCAGAAAGAGTATTTAAAGCCCGACCGAGCCAAGGCATAACCACCCAAGGTGCCCAGGGTAAGTGAAATGATTACAGTAGAAACAACAACAATGGTGGTGTTAATTACAGATTCACCAAAACCTTGCTCTACCCAAGCACCATAGTAGCCGTTAGTAGTGAAAAAACCACCAGTTTCAAACATAGTGCGGACCCCATAAAGGGCATTAGTCCAATCTGCTTTAGAGAAAAAATCTCCCTGTACTTTAAAGGAACCCCATAGGGTCCATAAAAAGGGCCCGGAGGCAATTATCACCCACAGCATAACAAATGCAGTGGAAACGATGGCAAGCGTGTTAGATCGGCGCTGAGCTAGATTGGGCATGGAATGCTCCTTGAGTGGCTTTGTGAGCGCCTTAGCGGGCTGTGCGGTTAAAGTCGCGCCAAGTTTTAATCAGCACGGGTAACAAAAGAATTGCAACACCCACAATAGTAAGCATAGACGTGGCAGCTGCGGAACCAAAGAGCTGAGTGTCTGATGTTAAGTCTTTATAAATGATCCAGCTCAATGACGTCGCACTGGCCTCAGAGGCAAAACTAACAATGGGCTCAAACACGCGAAAGTTATCCATTAATTGCATCAAGGTAATAAATACGACCAAAGGCTTCATATAGGGCACCACGACATAACGGATACGTTGCCAACGATTAGCCCCATCAATAGTAGCGGCTTCAAGCGTATCCGCAGGTACAGTCTGTAAACCCGCGTAAAACACAATAAAGGAAAATGGCGCTGAGTGCCAAATGCCATAGACTATTAGCATCATCCACGTCAAGGCAGGAGAGGCTTTTAAAGATAAATTAGGATCATTAAAAAGAGTTTGAATTGAGCCTCCAATAATGCCATCTCCATCGACCATCCAAAACAAAATTAATGACCCAATAAGGGGGGTTACAATCATAGGCAGCAGCGACACAAAAATAGTAGGGCCCTTGGCAAACTTGGGTAGTGAATTAACTCCTAACGCGATAGCCAAACCTAATATAATGACAAAAGGGGTGACTACAAAGGTATAGGTTAGCGTGAAAAAAAGGGCTTTATAAAAGGGTAGGTTGAGTATTTTTTTTATAAAATCAGTCATATTCTCGCTGATTTCCCAGGCTAAACTGACCTCATCAAAAGCAAGATGGCTTCGATTAGTATAGTTGTCAAACCCACTAAACTGTCCTAGTGGCCGTTCCGACCTGAGTTGATCTGTGGCGGCAACGTCAATAGTGGTAATTTGTTTACATCCAAATGGCCCACAATTTTCTGAGCTGATCAGCACCTTTTCGTGCTCGACGTGCAATGACTGGACTATTACAGAAATTACTGGCAAGGCAATAAACAGCACCATGGCCAACAGTGACGGAATAATAAACCAAAAAAAAGTACGATGGGGCATGAAAGGGTTCCGGTTTATATAATGGGCTAAAGTAAAAGGGGCTAAATAAAAGAAAGGGGGCGAAGACGCTTGGCCTTGCCCCCCAATAAGCTAACTAGCTAAATTCAGCCGCTTTTATAAATAACCTTTTTCTGTAGCGGCCGCGTTGTAGGCTGCTTCCATATCTGATAATGCCTGCTCAGCACTTTCAGTTCCTTGCAGGAATTCAGAAAGCTCCGAACCTGCCGCGCCGTGTAAAGCTCCCATAAACGGCATCATAGGGTACGGTGCAGCGCCATTCATAGCGGTTGCATTTACGCCAGAAGCAGCTTTGCTGGGTTTATAACCATCGATTAACCAAACGGTTGCATCATTGTTTGCCTGCACCATTTCAGGAGAGATACCATTCATCATCGCCATAAAGCTTGCTTCAGCATCAGCATCAGACACGTTCTTAGAAATCACAAAACCATCCCACCAAAGAGAAGAGGCTGGTATGCTACTACCATTAAAACTAGGGGCTGCAGCAAAATCAGTATTCATAACAACTTCTTTGGTGGAGCCTTCATCATCCAACACGCCTTTGGTCCGAGAGCCCCACATGGTGGCTAATGCCAACTTATTACCTTCCCAGAGCGCTTGTGTAGCGTTAGAGTCAAAGGTTAAGAAATCTGGGTGCGAGTAGCTAACTAGCTGCTTTAGCATCTCTAACGTTGCAACTCCATGGGCATTGTTAATAGCCACTTCAGCCGTGCCTGGCTTAAACATGTCGGCACCCGTTCCAAGATACATGTTGACAAATTCTTCACCTAAGTTCCAGCCCGCCTTAGTATTAAGTGCAACTGGATATTCCATAAGCCCAGCGTCACGAATCCTCTTAGCGGCAGTCAATACCTGCTCATAGGTTTGCAATTCATCTACACTCATATTCACTTTGGATAGAATATCTGACCGGTAGAAAAGGTGCTGCGCGTTGGCCATAAAGGCTACTGCCATTACTTTGCCATCAACCGTCACCAACTGTGATTTATTCAAGCTTGAACCATATTTAGCAACGAGTTCGTCCAATGGCCTGACAAGATCATCATTCATTAGGGTGACTAGCGTGGCATTTGACACAGTTAAGGCGGTGTATTCAGCTGGATTTGCAGTTAAGGCTGGTACCATTAAATCTTTGTAGTCTTTGTTGTGGTTTTTAGTCACTGCCACACCATCACCTGCGCACTCTTCGGCTGCAGAAAAAACTGCATGCAATGCGGGGAAGTCGTTACCCAAAATACTCACATTGGCATTGCCATTGATGCCACAGCCAGCAAAAGCTGAGGAGCTAGTTAAAACAGCCGCAGCAATTGCAGTGAGTGCTATCGTTTTTATTGTGCCCATAATGAACGCATCCTTTTAAGGTTTATTAGTTTAAGACCAATGTGGCCTAATTATGCATCAGCATGCTGCCCGTGTCAGAACAATTTAATGATAGTAAATTACATGCGTATTCAAAATATTACTATTTTTATATAAGGGTAGCAATAGCTTTGGCCCAGAGAAATATTTTTATTCAGATAATAAATATTAACTAATTGATATATATAAATAAAAAAATTAAAATAAGTTATTTATCAATAGGTAAAGTTGCAATTACATCATTTTCATACAGACATTTAGCTTATAAATATAACCATCGAACGAGCAAAAGGCTTGAAAAAATGCATAGAAAATGATAATTTTTGAATACGTATGTAAATAAGTTGAAGATCATGGCTAAAATAGAGTTACGCAATATAGGTAAGCGCTGGGGCAGTTTCGTTGGGGTAGACAACTTCGACCTAACCATCGCTGATAAAGAATTCCTAGTACTACTGGGACCATCTGGTTGTGGCAAAACCACTACCATGCGCATGATCGCTGGTTTAGAAGATGTCACTGAAGGCGAAGTGATCATCGATGGACAGGTCGTTAATGAGCTTGATCCAAAGGATCGAGACGTAGCCATGGTATTTCAAAGTTATGCCCTCTATCCCAATATGGACGTGTATGAAAACATTCGCTTTCCACTCAAGGTACGCAAGGCTCCTAAATCAGAGCACCATGAACGCGTGATGAGAGCGGCAGCCATGGTTGAATTAGAAGATTTTTTACATCGCAAACCGGCTGAGTTATCCGGCGGACAGCGCCAAAGAGTTGCCCTAGCCAGAGCCATAGTTCGCAAGCCAAAAGTATTCTTGATGGATGAGCCCTTATCAAACTTAGACGCTAAACTGAGGGTTTCTACGCGCGCTCAAATCAAGAATCTGTCCCATGAACTGCAGGTTACCACCATTTATGTTACCCACGACCAAATAGAAGCCATGACATTGGCTGACCGAGTGGTGGTCATGAACAAAGGCATAGTGCAACAAGTAGGCACCCCCACCGATATCTATGACAACCCAGCTAATACTTTTGTGGCAAGCTTTATCGGCTCACCTGCAATGAACCTAGTCGATGGCACCCTCGAAGCGGGTACATTTAAAGCTCAAAATATGCAGGTATCAGGTTTTGATCAATTCCCAGATGGGCCAGTCACCTTGGGCTTTCGTGCCGAAGATGCCCATGTGTCAAACACTTCAGCAGAACTCAACATTCATGTCTACTCACTAGAACTGCTCGGCGACTCTACCTTGGTCACGGCCCGCGTTGGTGAAAGTCTAGTTGCTATTAAATCATCAAAAGACTACAGCGTTGCCATTGGTGCTGAGGTGGGTATCCACATTACAGCCAGCATATGCCATTTATTTGATCCCCAAAGTGGCCAACGCTTTAAGGGGCATAAACCATGAAAGGTAGTCGCCCAACCCAAGCCGCTCTCAGTCGTGACACTGACATGTCAAAAACACAAGCGACGCAAAAAGTCATCGAATCTATGGTCGATGGTTTAAATGATCATCGCATTACAGATATAGGTGAGTTTTTTAGCCAGACCTTTAGCTGGATGGGTAATCAAGGCTGCGGCACTAAGCAGGGTCTGAAAGAATTTCAACAAAACTGGCAGCAGCCTTTTCAAGCCGCTTTTTCTGACAAAACTTGTGTTGATGAAGCACGCTTATATATGGGCGAGTGGGCGGCAGCATTTGGACGTCAGGAAGCCACCCATAGTGGCACTTTTATGGGCATAAAAGCCACTGGTTTAAAAGTAGAAATTCGTTACATGGATTTCTGGAAAGTAGTGGATGGCAAGATTTGTGATAACTGGGTGATGGTTGATTTTCCCCATGTGCTGGCGCAATTGGGAGTTGATGTATTTAATGGCGAAGGCTGGGAAGCTTTCGATCTGGGTGAAAAACAAGCGCCACAAGCAAAACAGACGAGGAGTTAAGAATGGCAATTACTTATTTAAAACACGCTAAGCCAGACGCTGATAAGGCCCAAGATGATGCACAAACTCGAGCTGTGGTAGAAACAACATTAGCCGACATCGAAGCTCGGGGTGATCAAGCAGTAAGGGACTTAGCTCAGAAATTTGATCAGTACACACCCCCATCTTTTCGTTTATCTGAAGAACAAATACACAAGATCATAGCCAAGGTGCCGGCCCGTGACATGGAGGACATTAAGTTTGCCCAGCAGCAAGTACGAAACTTTGCTCAAGTGCAACGCGACTCTATGCTGGATGTTGAAGTAGAGACTTTGCCCGGCGTCATTCTGGGACATAAACACATCCCCGTACAATCAGTAGGTTGTTATGTACCTGCGGGTAAGTTTCCCATGGTCGCTTCGGCACACATGTCCGTGGCGACCGCTAGTGTGGCCGGTGTGCCTCGCATTATTGCCTGCACTCCACCCTTTAATGGAGAGCCCAACCCTGCTGTAGTTGCAGCCATGCACTTAGGGGGTGCCCATGAGATTTATGTTATTGGGGGCATTCAAGCAGTGGGGGCCATGGCCATTGGCACCGAGACCATAGAACCTGTGCACCTGCTCGTTGGCCCAGGTAATGCCTTTGTTGCCGAGGCAAAGCGACAATTGTTTGGCCGTGTGGGTATTGATTTGTTTGCTGGCCCTACGGAGACGATGATTATAGCTGACGATACGGTTGACGCAGAAATGTGCGCCACCGATATGTTGGGACAAGCTGAGCATGGTTATAACTCACCTGCAGCCTTGGTGACAACTAGCCGGGCTTTAGCAGAGGCGACCTTGCTGGAGATAGATCGAATCTTACAGATTTTGCCCACTGCTGATACGGCCTCCGTAAGCTGGCGCGATTATGGTGAAGTCATTTTGTGTGATACCTATGCAGAGATGCTGCAAGTCTCCGAGCATAAAGCCTATGAACACGTGCAAGTAATGACCGATCGAGATGATTGGTTCCTTCAACAGATGACCTGCTATGGTGCCCTATTTTTGGGACCTCGGACAAACGTGTCTAATGGCGATAAGGTGATCGGCACTAATCACACCCTACCTACCCGAAAGGCTGGTCGTTATACGGGTGGCTTGTGGGTGGGCAAATACCTCAAGACCCACAGCTATCAGAAAATAACGACTGACGAAGCGGCAACGATGATCGGCGAGTATGGCTCCCGCTTGTGTATGCTAGAGGGATTTGTGGGGCACGCTGAACAATGCAACTTAAGAGTCCGTCGCTACGGTAAAAAGCATGTGCCCTATGGAACAGGCGCCCAATAATGACCAATGGGGCGCATAACAAAGTCATTTTGGCGCCTCTTTTAAAGGCGATGCATAATTTTGAAGCTCATCAGGTTAAAGGCCTACTAAAAGAGTTAATGGCTGCTGATGCCGTGGCGCATATGTGTTTACCTTTTAACGATGTGACAGGTCCTACCGCCTTATATGAGACCTGCTATGAGCCCTTACTCAAGGCTATGCCAGACCTTGAAAGGCGCGACTTTATAATGATGTCTAGCCCTTCTGCAGAAGGGCAAGAATGGGTGGGATGCGCCGGCCATTATGTTGGCACTTTTGTAGCGCCTTGGTTGGATATACCTCCCACTGGGCATATGACGCACATGCGCTTACATGAATTTTACCGCTTTGAGAAAGGTAAAATAGTTGAAATTCAAGCCATTTGGGATATCCCAGAAGTGATGCTGCAAGCTCGAGCGTGGCCTTTGGCTCCCTCTTTGGGTTGGGAAGGTTTTATCCCCGGCCCCGCCAGCCAAGATGGCCTGCGTATAGAGGATGAGTTTGAGGGACAGGGCCAAGCTAATGCTGATTTAGTGATTGATATGTTGCAACACCTGATTCGCCATCCTGCGGAAGGTGGCCCAGAACTCATGCAATTGCAGCGTTTTTGGCACCCTCGTATGAATTGGTATGGACCCGCTGGTATTGGATCAGCTCGGGGCATTGCAGGTTTTCGTAATTGGCATCAGATACCGTTTTTAAAGGCCATGCCAGATCGTGGCCAGCAGACCCAAGGGGTCGCTTCGCATTTATTTGGAGAAGGGCAATATGTCGCGGTCACAGGCTGGCCCAACATGCGTCAAACCCTCACTCACGATGGTTGGTTAGGTGTTGCGCCGGGGGGCCAAGAAATTAGTCTGTGTAGCCTCGACTTTTGGCGTGTGGATGCGGGTCTTATTCGAGAAAACTGGGTGCTCATTGACCTATTAGATGTCTACCGTCAACTAGGTATAGATGTTTTTGCCCGTTTACGTGAGTTCAACAAAGCTCATAATATAAACAAAATCACACCCGCGATTTAGGTATTAATGTAAGTCTTGGTGCAGCTAATGAGTAAACTAAAAGTAACCTCGCAACAAGTGGCTGATTTGGCAGGAGTGAGTCAGTCTGCAGTCAGCAGGGTTTATACATTGGGGGCTTCAGCCTCCAAAAAAACCACTGATAAAGTGCATAAAGCTGCCGCTGAATTAAACTATCGACCTAATATTTTAGCTCGAGCCATGGTATCGGGTAAGAGCCGCATTATTGGCTTGGTAGTCGCCTACTTAGAAAATCAATTTTATCCAACGGCCATAGAAAAACTATCTACCCAGTTACAAGAAAAAGGCTACCATGTTTTGATTTTTATGGCTTCCAAAACAGCCGGTAATATTGACTCTGTGGTAGAGGAAATCCTCGACTACCAAGTTGATGGCATTATTGCTGCCTCAGTTGCACTATCATCAAAATTGGCCGATCGATGCCACGCAGCTGGAGTGCCCGTGGTGTTGTTTAACCGCACCCAAGACGATGAGGCTCTATCTTGTGTGACCTCTGATAATTTTAATGGTGGGGTAAAAGCGGCGCGCTTTTTATTGGCGGGTGGGCATAAAAAATTAGGCTACATTGCGGGCTGGGAAGGCGCATCAACTCAGCGTAATCGCGAATTTGGTTTTACCGCTGCTTTGCAACAAGCTGGGGTCAAACTGCATGCTCGGGAGGTAGGCGACTTCTCTATGGAGCAGGCCAGTGCAGCCACCCGCAGAATGTTTGCTAACAACCCACCTGATGCAGTATTCGTAGCCAATGACCATATGGCATTTGCCGTCATGGACACCTTGCGCTTTGAACTGGGTTTTAATATTCCTCAAGATGTGTCGCTGATTAGCTACGATGATGTACCTGCGGCGGCATGGCCCGCTTACAACATGACAACAGTACGCCAGCGAGTCAATCAAATGGTGCAAGAAACGGTGCGTATATTGATGGAACAAATTGAGGGCAATAGCTCACAAAGCCAGCGCATATCAATTGGCTCACCTATTATTTTAAGGGGTTCTGCCCGCATACCAAAAGGATGGCAACCATGAAAGGTTTTGACAGTAAATTTAAGGATTTCCCAGACTATATTTTGGGCATCACCCAAGAAATTTGGGAACAGCGCGGCTTAGCGACCTTGCATCATTATTACGCACCCGACATACCAGTGCGCTCTCCGGGTTCTATAGTAGTGGGTAATCAAACTGTGATTGCAGCTACCATGGCTACCTTAGCTGAATTCCCTGATCGACAGTTATTGGGTGAGGATGTAATTTGGTCTGGAAGCCCAGAAGAAGGTATGCTTTCCTCTCACCGTATTCTCACCACAGCCACTCACTTAGGTAGTGGTGTGTATGGCAAGGCTTCTGGTAAGGCCCTTAAATATCGCGTGATTGCCGATTGCCACGCCATCAATAATCAGATTAATGATGAATGGCTCATTCGCGATCAAGGCGCTGTTGTGCGTCAGTTAGGCCTAGACCCGAAAGACTATGCCCAAGATTTAATCGACCGAGAAGGTGGCCCTGAAAACTGCGTACAGCCCTTCACACCTGCCATTGACCAACTAGGCCCCTATCGAGGTCAAGGTAACCAAGATGAGTTTGGCGAAAAGTATGCAGCCATACTGCAACGCATTATGGCTGCCGAAGTGAGTTGCATTCAATCCCAATATGACCGAGCCTGCCAGTCTGAGTATCCAGGCGGTGTTAGTACTCACTCCTGGGGGCCAATAGAGCGTTTTTGGATGGGTTTAAGGGCGAGTTTCCCTAATGCCAAATTTACCATTGATCACCAAATTGGCCGCCAAGATCCCCTGATGCCGCCCAGAGCTGCCATCCGTTTTAGTTTAGAGGGCAAGCATGAGGGCTGGGGTAGTTTTGGTAAACCCACGGGTACTGACGTCTATGTCATGGCGGCCGCTCATGTTGAGTTTGGTCCTTATGGGATCAGGCGCGAGTTTGTGGTGTTTGACGAAACCTCAATTTGGAAACAGATTTTAATGCAAACAGGTTAATTAACGCCAGCTATGAGCAGTTTCAAGGTGTGTAATTTTAATCATATTGCCCTATAGGATGATTGTATGACTGAACCAGTTCTCGTTCGCTATGGTGAACTAAAGCCATGTCGGAGTGCGTTTATTGACGCCCATACCCCAGGTTCTGAACACAAAGAAAACTTCACTATAATTGGTGCTGGAGTGGCAGAAAGCCCAGATCAACATGTGCACATTAAAGCCACGCCAGGCTTTAATATTGGTGCAGCTGGCCAGCCGCCAAAGTGTGTTAACTCCCTGCATTACCACAACAGTGCAGAAGTGTTTTTTATATTGCGCGGAAAATGGCGTTTTTTTTGGGGCTTAAACGGCGATGCAGGCGAAGTCATATTGCAAGAAGGTGACCTCATTAGTGTGCCCACACGGATCTTTCGTGGCTTTGAAAATGTGGGCACAGATTATGGCATGATCATGGCTATACTGGGTGGAGATGATGCCGGTGGAGGTGTTGTTTGGGCGCCACAGGTGCTCGAAAACGCCTTAGCCCATGGTTTGGTATTAAGTGAAAAAGGCATACTTTATGACACCAAAAAAGGGCAAACTTTACCCATAGGTGAGCAGCCAATGCCACCACTTACCCCTAAGCAGTTGGCTGACATTGTTGAATTGCCTGTTGAAAGTCTCATCCCCCAATATGTAGCTCGGTACTGGGACATGGTTGCCTTAGCTAAGCACACACCGTGTCAGGTGATCGGAGAAACCGGTCTCATCAAGGACAAACCCGGCTTTGTGGTAGAGTTATTGGTGCGCACATCGATTAGTAATCAGGCCTACCAAAGTGCAAAAGATGAGGTGCTCATGGTCATGCGGGGACACTGGAAATTGACTTGGGGTCATGATCAGCTTGTATTGAATCCGGGGGATACCTGTTGGCTGCCTGCACATCTCTCTCATAGCCTAGAAGTGTGTGTGAGTGGAGAAGCTAGTCTCTATCGTGTGACTGGCACAGATGATGATGCTGGCCTCACTTGGCAGGGTGAGTGAAACTTTGTTATGAAGCTCGAACCTTTACTCCTGCTGCCCGGCATGATGTGTGATCGCCGCATGTACGCCTCCCAAATTTCGGCCTTGGAAGACCTTACTGAGTGTCAAGTTGGCAACATTGGTGGAGCCAACAATATGGCTGATATTGCGGCTCAAGTGCTGGCTCAAGCACCCGACAAATTTGCCCTAGCTGGCTTATCTATGGGTGGTATCGTGGCCATGGAAATCATCCGTCAGGCACCAGAGAGAGTCACTCGATTAGCGCTGATGAATACTAACCCATGCGCTGAAGAGGACGCGGTCAAGGTCACCCGTCAACCGCAGATAGATCTAGTGCGAGCAGGTCAGCTTGAACCAATGTTGCGTGACACCATGGTGCCGCGATATTTTGCTACCCAAGAGGCCCACAGCCAGTTTGACCAATTGTGTGTTGATATGGCCTTGAGCCTAGGCGAGGATGTATTTGTGCGACAATCCTTGGCCTTGAAAAATCGTCGCGACCAGCGGGAAACATTGGCATTGTTTGATAAGCCTTGTTTAGTGCTCATGGGTGAAGCTGATGAAATATGCCCCTTAGAAACGCATGAGTGTATGGTTACCCTGCTATCTAATGTGACTTTCGTTAAGGTTCATAACGCTGGGCACATTCCCACCCTCGAACAACCCGCAGCCACCAACGCTGCCTTAAGACAATGGATGGTACAAAAATGAATGTTAGTTTGTTGAAAAAGCTGCAAAGCGTAGACACGCCTACGGTGTGCAATGCCATCGAGGTGGCTCAAGGCCAACGAGGCTTCAATCAATTCACCAAGGGCACCATGCTCATCTCATCAAGTGAAGATGTGGCTATGGTAGGTTATGCCCGCACTGCTCAAATCGCCGCCCTAGCGCCTCCCAAAGAAAGCGCCAGTGTGATTAAACAACGCCGAGCAGATTATTATCGGCATATGTCTGAAGGGCCAAGACCGGCTATTGCCGTGGTGGAAGATATCGATTACCCCCACGCTATTGGGGCTTATTGGGGCGAAGTGAATACCACCATTCATAAGGCTTTTGGGCTCGGGGGCGCTTTAACTAATGGGGTCATGCGCGATTTGGGTGATCTACCCACTGGATTTCCCGTAGTGGCAGGTTCAATTGGCCCAAGCCATGGGTTTGTGCACGTGCGCAGCATTGGCCAGCCGGTGACTATTTTTGGTATGCACGTTGCCGATGGAGACCTTGTGCATGCGGACAGACACGGCGCCTTAGTCATTCCTCCAGAGGTTATCCCCTTGCTAGAGGCGGCCATTGACCAGTTGCTGACTACCGAGCAACTGATTTTAGCTCCAGCACGTCAACCAGGTTTTGGTTTAGCTGAGTTTGAGAAGGCTTGGGCAGCCTTTGAAAAGGCACGTACCTAAAGTGAGGGAGGGTCAAATAACCCCAGACTCCCTCAACAATTAGGACAACAATTAAGCCAAGTTTAAATATTCTGCCGTGCCTTCTAAAAGCATCTGTACCGCCATAATAATGAGCACCATGCCCATCAAACGCTCTATGGCGATCAGCCCCCTTTCTCCCAGCAAGACGTAAAGCCTGCGTGAGGCTAATAAAATAAGCGCAGAAACAAGCCAGGCCGCGGTGACAGCTAACCACATGTCTAACCACTGGCCTTCAGCTGACTTTCGCATCAGCATAATCATGGCTAAGCTTGAAGGCCCCGCCATAAGAGGAATCGCTAAAGGTACTATAAAGGGTTCACCATCGGGGGTTTTACCTAATATGCCGCCTTCTTTTGGAAACACCATCTTTATCGCAATCAGAAATAATACAATGCCCCCGCCAATCCGAATGGCTTCTTGAGACACCTGTAAGAAATTCAAAATATGGGGGCCTAAGACTAAAAATATTAGCAGCACCAAATAGGCAATGAGTAATTCTCTGCGTAAAATGAGTCGCCGACGCTCTTCTGGGACTTGTTTTAATACCGACAAGAATAAGGGGATATTACCAAGGGGATCCATTACCAAAAACAGCAAAGTGGCCGCTGCAAAAATATCCATACGTTTCTCAATATAAGGTTAACTAATTAATCTAAGCGTCGCTGAATAACGACAGAATGGTTCCAGCTAGGTGCTGATTCCACATGGGTAGCACGACCTCGCTCTTGGCGTGGTGTAACATTAAAATGAGTGCGATAGGTGGTACTAAAATGACTCGCAGAAGAAAAGCCACAACTCATGCCCACTTCTACAATAGAACGGTCAGTATCACGTAACATTTGACGGGCCTTGTCTAACCTCAACTGCAAATAAAACCGTGAGGGAACACTGTCTAAATGTTTTTTAAACAGGCGTTCCAAGTGCCGCCGAGACAGCCCCACATGGTAGGCCAAATCATCAGGAGATAGGGGTTCTTCTATGTTGGTTTCCATCAAGGTGACCGCTTCAATTAGCTTGGGCTGGCTACTGCCAATGCGCGCTTTAAGGGGAATGCGCTGTTGGGCATCTTGGGGCCGCATGCGCTCCACTAAAAACCATTCAGACAAATGCACAGCCATGTCTAAACCTTGCTGCTGTGTCAGCCAAGCCAGCATTAGATCGGTGGTAGAAGCACCACCAGCACAGGTCATCAGCTGCGTTTCTTGCTCAAACAAACGATGACTCCAGAGCACTTGAGGATAGCTATGCTGCAGTTTTTCTATCAAAGACCAGTGGCAACAGCTGCGCTTGCCATTGAGCAAACCGGCATTGGCTAACGGAATAATACCTGCGCCTATGCCCAGTAAGTTTATGCCCATGCTCATTTGCTTAACTAACCAGCGCTCTAACACGGCATCAGCAGCATTGGGGGTAATCAAGTCTCCAATCACAAACAAGGTATCAACGCGCTCGCTAGCCAAATAATCCACCGCCTTGCCTAACACACACTCACCACCTACAGAGATCACCTGTAGCTTATACTTGTCGTGTTCTAACACCCTGTTAGTATGCAGTAACAGCTCAGCAATTTCACAATAATGACTCAAGCTTGTATGTGGCAATAAAAGCAGACCTATTGCATGGTCATCTGGTAACTTTGACATAGTCTTTAAGGATACACCGAATCGTTGAATGAGTGCATAAAAAGGTCATTAACCCCAACATGCAGGTCACGACTATAACGAGATAAAATACTAAGCAGCAGAATTACAGCAAAAAAGGTCATAATGTCATTTTACCAACAAATGGCGTCGCACTACCTCAACTTACCCCCTAGTGCCTGCGAGCAGTTTATTGAATAATACTCATAGCAGTGACATTATTGACACACTGACTCCAAGGGAAAACTACATGCGCACCTTAACAGATAAAAAAAATATCGCAATTGATTTAGTTTGTGACCTAATTAGCAAGCACCAGAAAAAGACTGATTGCAAAACCATGCAACAATTAGCTCGTCTCTATTACGCCGAAAGCATCCCTGCAGAGTTGTTACAGTTTGATACAGACAATCTTTATGGTGCCCTGTCTAGCTTATGGGAATGCGCAAAAACACGCCATAACGACCAAGTCAATATACGCGTGTATAATCCAAACTATGAAGAACACCAGTGGTACACCAGCCACACCATTGT
>Ga0307488_10001426_pt1 | contig 19954 bp, 30 predicted proteins | sample SB02metaG_FD_202248 | JGI IMG/M metagenome (GOLD analysis project Ga0307488, IMG submission 202248) | Sea-ice brine microbial communities from Beaufort Sea near Barrow, Alaska, United States - SB 0.2 | ecosystem: Environmental > Aquatic > Marine > Coastal | place: USA: Alaska | collected... | reverse complement strand
TGGTGGGTGGCCGAGGTGGTCACCGTTTGAGACACCGCTGGAGGTCAGCATGATGAGCCTAATCCCCCCTTACTTTGACACCGCTCCCTGCACCCTGGTTTTCGAAGGTGCAGGGATAGCTTCGCTAAGAGCGGAGCTTGCCAGGATGGAAAGCGCGTTTTTGATGCTGCTCGACTATGCCGACGCGCTTGTTTGGGGGGCTATGGACCGCTACGGCGTTAGCCTCCGCGACGTGATTGACTCCGACGTGGGAAGGGAGGCCGATGAGATCCGGGATTTGGCTTGCGATCTTTATCAGGGTCCAATCCACTTTATCGCCGAAGAGATCGAGCGGCTTGAAATGGCCGCGATCGAGACGGAACGGCACGCCTATCGCCGGTGGCAGGGAGGTGCGGCATGATTCAGGTAGAGACTTTTCAGGTCGGGGACTCCGTGAGAAGCTTCGACTTCCCAGGGTGGGACGAGGTACGGGGCGAAGCCCTGGGCATGAACACAACGGGAGAGAGGGTGTCATACGTTGAGGGCGTCATAGTCGCCCTTATACCAGCAGGCAGGGGGTATCACCCCCACCCCATGTATGAGATCAGTGTCACCCGCATAGTGCGAGGCGGGGAGATCTGCGACGTGGAGGGCGCTGGGGTCACGGTACGCCCGCCAGTAAATGGAACTCCCACCTATAGGGCTCCAGGCCACACGTTTGGCGTGGTGGCGGCATGAATAACCCCGTATTCCTGGCCGCCCTTGGTCGTGCGACCGATCGAGAGATCGCCGAAGTTTTCGGCCTAAAAACCGCTGCCGTCAGCTATCAGCGGAAGGTGCGGGGCATTCCGAGCTTTCGGCGAAGCGCAAAGGGCGAGCCTGTTGAGGCTTTGCTTGGCCAGGGTCTTAGCGACTCTGAGATCAGCCGTCGAACGGGCGTAGACCGTGCAGCGGTTCGTCGCCGTCGCGAGGCGCGAGGCGTCGGTAACGTCCATGCAGACACCGCGCAGGCGAGGGCTGGCGCGGTGCTGGCCTGCAAGGCCGCCAACCCTACGGCCAGCATTCGCGCCATTGCGGAAGAGGTGGGCCTGAGCAAGAGCAGGGTGGCCAAGATCTTGAGCGAATGCAGATAATACCGACCCCACCAACGCCCTGGGCGTTGACCCAATCCCCACCAAGGAATCAAAATGAGACCACCAACGATCCCTCTGTGCTGCCCCAAGTGCGAGGCCCTTCTGGGGCTTAGAAGCGATGCTCTGGCCTGGAATCCAAACCCAACGATCGAGGGTGAAGTGCTCGACGCGGCGCGAGAGTTTGCCCTGGCCTGGGAGGATACGTTAGACGCGGGCCTGGATAGAGGAGAGTACGAGCGCGCCCTGGCACGCCTAAAAGATGCTTGTTCGGATCTCCTCGATCTCGATCTAAACGCTGAATACCAGAGCAGTCTCAGACAAGAGATCTCGGACTGGCTACCGACACTGAGCGCCGCCGAATCGCTGGTTTTCGGCGTGGTCGCCTTGCGTGGCGTGCTCAAGCTAAGCCCACCCGCAAGCCTCACGCGGCTGGCAGACACCTACGAGACGGCGACAAACATGGTCTCGGACTACCGCGCCAAGGTCGATCAGATCAACTACCGCAATGAGCGAGACGATTGGATCCAGGCCAATGGACCCCAGAGGCTCCGGCTAATTCTCGCAGAGGGTTTAGTGGACGGGTCGGACGCCGCCTATCGTGACGAACGGCTAAAACGCGAGCGTCCAGGCTGGTGCTGGATCGACTACAGGGGGAGCGCCCTGGGCAAGCTCAACCCGCCAAGGAATCCGCCACTATCCGCATTCGCTGTGCTATCAGAGGCACGCAAAAGCGACCCGGCTGCTACACTGGCATTCGCAACAAAGATACCATCGGAAGATCCGGCACTGTCGAGGCGATACGTCGCCAGAGGCATGTTCTTGGGCCGCATGGCAGTATTCCCAGACCTTCGACCAAGGCGATAGAAATGGCGACCTACAAAGAGACGAGCTTTCCCCTATCCACGTCCGTGTCTGTCCTAAAAAGGCACGCCGACGAAGTACAGAAAGGGGCCAGCGCCCGCCTGCTGTACGGCTATAATATCGAATGGGCCAAGAAGTCAGCCACCAAGGCGCGGGCTTGGGCACGTCGATACGGGCTCGATCCAGACAAAGACGTGGAGGTTAAGATCATCCACATCGTGCCCAACTCGTACAAGTACGCCCCTGCTGCTACGAATATGACCCTCAAGGATGGGCGTTGGTCGATATGGCGCGGAGACGCCAAAAAAGCGTCTTACGGAAAGGGAGCGACCGCAATGGTTAAGATCAAGGTTCCGACCGGGTTTTCAAAGACGGCCAAGATCACTAAGAGCAGTCTGGTCCAGCGCTACAGCGGCGGCTACGCCTACCTAAGCGTATGACCGACCGGCTAACCGTCGTCGCCCTGCTCCTGTCGCTGGCAGTCTACCGGATCTTGGTGGACAGCATGGCCGTCGGGGCGCTTCTCACCGTGACAGAGAACCAATGACTAAGATCCATCCTCTGACCTCCCTTTGGCTCCAAGCGGTGGCCACCCGCCAGCCACGGGTTGTCACCAACCTGTACGCCCCCCAGGGGATTCTCCTGGGCACCGTGGCGCCTCAAATCCTGGTAGGCCGAAAAAGGATCATCACCTACTTCAACAGCTTTTTGAAAAAGCCGGGGCTACAGGGAACTGTAGACTGGGAGGCCACACAAGACCTTCCTGGTGGGCTTGTGCTGCTCACCGGCTGCTACACCTTCGCATGGCACGGGGACAGCGTTCGGGCGCGCTACACGTTCTTGTGGGGCTTGGAAGAAACGAGTTTCAAGCCGATGATTCTAAATCACCATTCGTCTACGATCCCAAAGGGCGGATAATGGCACGCTTGACTCGTCGCGAGCTTGACGTGATCCAGCGGGAGCGGGCAGGGTGCAAGCGCCTCGCCTATGCTCGATCTACCGGGTCGCTTACGTCGATCTATGACGCCGAATCTCAAGGCTTAGACCCCGATGGAGATCCCTGGGTCGCCGCCTGTGAAGATCACGGGGCCGTAGTTTGCGCTCCCACGCTCAAGCTCGCACAGTGGAGCGCGACCGCCCCAGAGGAGTTCTGCGAGGACTGCCAAGATATGGCGCTGAGAGCCCCCTGAGACGCTCCGAGCACTGAGAACGGCCCGACACCTGCGCGCTCAGCCCTGGCCTATTTTCTCGCAAGTAGATCTAAAAGTCGTCCGTTAGACGATTGTAGCTTGACGCTGTGTAACGTCTGGAGTATTAGTTTGGTGGGTGGCCGAGGTGGTCACCGTTTGAGACACCGCTGGAGGACAGCATGATGAACAAGACCGATAGTTGGGGCAACCCACGCCCCCTTGACCCCAGGGACACGCCAGAGTTTAAGAGGCGTTGGGCTGCGGCAAAAGCCCAGAGAGACCAATTTAGAGCATTGGCGGCGGCTTCGTCGTGCGAGGCGGAAGTCAAAGCGTTTTTGTTTGCGGCCAGTCAAGTGCGGTTTGTCAAATGAGCCAACTTCGTCGGCAGATCGAAGACGTGGACGCCAAGGGGCGGTTCATCCTGGCGGGTAACTCCCGCTTTACGCTGGTCAGCACTGTGACCGGAAGGCGCTTCACCTACCGCTGCAAGCGGTGGGAGAAGGGCGAGGGTGAGGCCCGCAAAGTCCGGTACTACCTGGACGTGTTGACGGGGCCAGACAATGGGGGCGACTACCGCAAGCTGGCGGTTTTGTACCCTAACGGGCGCCTGTATCGCCAGGACCGGCACCCTGGAGCGTTTGGCCCCAGCGCGCAAAGCTGGGTGGCGCTGGACTTCCTTTTCAACGCCAACGGGATCTCTGACCCACGGGTGGAAGTGTGGCACGAGGGATCTTGTGGGCGGTGTGGCCGCGCTTTGACGGTCCCTGAGAGCATCGAGAGCGGCCTGGGTCCAGTCTGCGCCGCAAAGGCGGGAACGTGATCTTATACAGCGTCTCCGACACCGCACCCACAGACGTGGAAGGCGAGGATAACAGCGAGTGGTTCACCGCAAAGTGGAGAGCCCTGGCGCACGCCAGGAAGCGCCTCAAAGGCTTACAGGCGGAGGGGTTCGATCAGTTCTACGTGACCGTAGACAGGGTGGAGCTTTTAGACCTTCCCCGGAAAGCATTGGCCATTCAGATACTCAACCGAACAGCCTACGTCCGCGACTCCACAGAAGTATGCAGGTTCAATACCTGGGGGAAAGAATAATGCAGTACAAGGCCACGCTCGACGACGTTTTAGGCGCCGTCTATCTCGCGGCATTCTTTGCCGTCTTCGCATTCACCGACATAAACGCAGTCAATGGCTGGCTTGTCGCGGTGCTCCCGTGACCCGCGACGACGCCGCCCCGTTGTTGGGCACAATGCCCGACTCTAAGCTCGCCGAGCAGGCGGGCGTCAGCGCGGCGACTATCGCCAACTGGCGCCGCGCCCTGGGCGTTCCCGCGTTCAGCCGAAACGCCGGACTTGCCGTTACCGGAACCCGTAGCTTTCTCAGAGCTTTGGGCACCGACGAGGACGCCGCCATAGGGCGGCGCTTCGGCGTCTCGCGTGAGGTGGTGAAGCACCACCGGACGCGCCTGGAGCTTCCGAGCTTCCGCGAGCTTCGCGCTGCATTGATCTCCAAGCTGCTCGACGAAGGCATGGGGATACGTGCCGTCGCCCGTGAGGTGGGCGTAAGCCCTGCCGCCGTGCGGAAACACCGAGACACCAAGTGAACCCGCTGGACGCATTGGCCTGGGTGCTCGACTCCGAGGAGGGCGGGCCGCCGATGGACGCCCCTTATTCAGAGAGACGGGGCTGGTGCTACGCGCTGGCGCTTAGGGCGTTCGTCGAGCGTCCCGCCATCTTCCCCCAGGGGGATCGTGTTGTCGTCTCCCTGGTCCACGGCTTCCCGAGGCTCCAAGTGCCAGGGCGCCCGATCTACGGGCACGCTTGGGTCGAGATCGAAACCGAGTCTAAACTGCCCGCCGAGTTCGTCACGAAAGGCTGGCCCGAGACGTACACCACCAGCACGGTCTACGACCCCACAACGAATACGACGATGCCCAAACCGCTGTACTACAGGCTGGGCCACATTGTGGAGGCTCAGAGCGGGCGCTGGGTGGACGCTAAAGACGTTTTAGACGCCCTGCTGGAGCACGGAACGGTTGGATGCTGGGCGCCCGTGGAGGGCCTACCCGAGCCCCCTGTGTGGGCAGAGGACTAATTGGGTTAAGGTGGGGCGGTGATCCGCCGCTCCACCCGCTACAAGCGCCTTTCGTTCAAGGGCTACCTGCGCGCTCAAGGGCTTACCTGGGGAACGGTTCGCGTGTACCAGGGCGTGGTCAACAAGATGGGCGAGAGCGACCCTGAGCGCTTTCTACTGCGCGTCTGTCAAACGGCCCCAAGCGGAACGGCGACGACGCATAAGGCCGCCGTCAAGGCGTGGCTTCGCTACATGGGCGAAGACCCCGACGCCTTCCGCCTTCCGCGTGGCAAGCGGCCAAACCCTGAGCTTCGCAATCCACTAGATGAGGAGCAGCTTGCAAGCTTCTACGAGGCGACCGCAACCGTAAACGATCCAGTGCGGACGATTCTCCTCCTCCTTCCCAGGACTGGGATGCGCGTCTCTGAGGTCTGCGAGCGCAAGCTGTCCGACGTGACAACGCGGCGAGGCGTGCGTGGGTTCTACTTTGCGGGCAAGGGTGGGCGCTGGCGCTTTGTACCGCTCAGCAGCGGCGCCCAGTCCATCCTCGACGCCTACCTTGAGCGGCGAGACCACCCTGGGGACTGGCTTTGGCCTGGGGCCAATGGGGCGACCTACGAGGGCGTGACCCATATCCACCCCGAGCGAGTACGGGCGTGGTGTCGAAAGCTGTCCCAGTCTTTGGGTTTTCGGGTACACCCGCACCTGCTAAGACATACGTGGGCAACCGACGCCCATAGGTTGGGCGTTCCTGAGCGCACGATCCAGGCTGTACTCGGACACCAAAGCATAAAAACGACATACCGCTACCTGCACCCTGACGAGGGCGTGATGCTCCACGCTATCGAGACGGTTGACAGATCCCCAGGAGACTAAGCATGGCACTATCTACCTCGACCCGAGTGGCGACCCGCGCCACCATTGCAGCAGCCGGAACCTCTGTAGCCCCAGGGATCCCCCTGCCCGATAATTGCAGTCAGATCGTTTTCCTGAATCGATCCGCTGCCCAGGTGGTGCTTATTGGCCAGGGCGCTCCTGGCGGTGCCTTGCTCGACAACGGAACCAACACAGCCGTTCCGGCTGGGGCTACTTTGACCTGGGACGTGGGGGTACGGAGTAAGCGACTGGATCCTCTCACCGATCTGATCTACGACTGCGATGCTGCGAATGCCAACCTGGACATTACCTATCTCTGCCACAGCGGAGTGTCCTAATGCCTACCGGATCTTCAACGGGCTACACGCTGCCGTCCGCTGCCGCCCCTGCTGCTGGTGGGCTGGATTGGATTAAGGTCCAGCTAGCCAGCTTTACAGCGTTCAGGGACTCTATACCGGTGCTTTCTGGTACGCCGACACAGGACGCGGACGGGCTGATCACTTGGCCCTGCGAAGCACCTTCAGACTATGGAGATCTCCGAGAGTGCGCGTCCTACACAATGCCGATCGCAGACCTCGCGGCCATTGTCGGGCTCGCCGATGAAAGCACGTTGATCAACGGCGCCAACGTGATCCACGTCCGAATGACCTGTATCGGAGAGAAAAACATGGGCGTTATGGCGTCCTTCCTTGACAGGCCCGCGACTAATCAGGCGGGCACCTATGGCGTGGGCGTGGGCTGCTACCGAAACACGTCCTCAACATTTCCCAAGCTAGCCGGTGCGGCTATCAATGAGACCAGCACCGTGACTGGGGGCGCGTCTCTACAGACCAAAAACCCTTATATGACTGGCGTTTTGCAACACCCAATCGTTGGCGGGGTCAATCACTACGGGGGCCATGTTTCGATCTGGGAATACAACGATCCGGCCTACGTCAAGGAGGGTGGAATCAGCTACACGAGAGAAGTCGCCGCACCCCTGGATCTGGTTTATTTTGGCATCGCCGCATGGAGCAAAGCGGGCGGCTCTGGTGTCGCTGGCAACATGACGAGCACAATCTGGGTCGCGTTGCAGTCATCCTCTGAATGGGCACAAGTGCCAACCTAAGCCTTTCAGTAGCACGCTTCTACCCGTGGCTGATACAGTGCGCGCACACCCTGGAGAGCCAAAAATGTCTAAGCCCCGTCTCACGTTCGACGAATTGATCTCTCTCACCGACGAGGCCGCCGCCGTGGTCGGTGCAATTCATTCAATCATCGCGACCGCCAAAGAAGCAGCCGAGGACGGCGAGGTATCCGCCCAGGACGTGCAAGCGATCGAGGCACAAGTGCAGTCTGGTATCGACGCGCTTCAAGCGCTAGCCGCCGAAGTGGTCAAGCAAGCCGTAGACTAAGATCTAAAAACGGCTGTAACGGTGCTGTAAGGCGCCGAAGCCGTTTTCGTGCGCCTTGCCCCTGGAGCAGCCTCGCCGTGTACTTACTTGCAACTAAATCCCAGAAGGCAGTTAGCCCATGCCTGTGACCGATCCAGTCCCAAGCGTGGCAGACAAGGCGCTATCAAGGCTGGCCGCCCGAGACTCCCAGGGCGCTATTGACGCTGCCGAATTGCGGGAGCATATCCGCAAGCTGACCGACGACCCGGTGCTAACGCTTCTCACGCGGAGCCTGGAGCGCCAAGCAGACGCGACCGATTCGCTTGTGGAGTCGGTCACCAAGGGAATCGCAGAGATGAAGCAAGAGGTATCCGATTCAAGCACCCGCCTCCTACGCAGTGTTGTCGTGATCACGGTGGTCGCTCTAATGCTCATGGGCGGGCTGGTCGGAGTGCAGAGCAGCATCGCCGGAAAGTTTGCAGTATCGAGCCCCAACGTCGCCGAGGTTGATCTGTCGCGTTGACGGCGTGGCACGCTGGTGGTACAAGCGTGGCACCCGAGGGCGCACTGCTCCCGGCTGACTGACCGACCGGCGAGAGACTGCAATGACCGACTTTTTTAGTGACGTGGGCAATAAGCCCAGTCCGAACCTCAGAGATTACATTTGGACGATCTACGGCCCCCCAGGCATCGGCAAGACGACGTTTGCTAGTGAGGGCGACTATCTGATCGTTGCCTTTGAGCGTGGCTATACGGCGATGGAAGCCAGCGCTGTAGACCTCACCCTGGACGAACACCCAAGCGGTAAGGCCAGCCCGAAGGCCGCCGCTGAATGGCGCGACGCAGATCCCTGGTCTCGGTTCCTGATCACAATAGGCGAGATCTCCGCTCTGGACGCACCGCCCTGGGCGGGCATTTGCATCGACACCTTGGACGCCGCTTATCTGGCCGCCATGGATCATATCCTGGCGGCGAAGGGCTGGGCTCACGTTGACGACGGGGGCCAGTACGGCAAGGGCTACGACGCCGTAAATACGCCGTTCAAGGGCGCCATTATGCGCCTTGTGAGGCTTGGGATCGGGCTGGCCTTCGTTTCTCACAGCAAAGATCGAGAGTTTAAGGGGCGCGGTGGCGTCAGCTATCAGAAGGTCGTCCCCAGCGTTACGCCGAGCATGGGGAAGTGGATTATCGGGCTTTCCGATCTCGTATTGTTTGCCGACGCCGTACCCGGTGCGGGCGGCAAGCCTACGCGGGTGGTCCACACGCAACCCAGCTACCGATTCGACGCCAAGGCAAGGGGGCGCCGCTCAACGCCCCTACCGTCGCCCCTACACCTGGACTACGCCAGCTTTTCCAGGGCCTTTTCTCAGACAATGAGAGGGCACGAGGTGGACGCCGAAGATCTGCCGGTAGTTTCGGAGATCCAAGCAGTACCCCAACCCGTCCAGGTCGAGAAAGCATCGCCCTGGCCGAGCAAGTAGACAGAAGCAAAAGACGGCCAATAGCCGACCACAAAGACAGGACGACCAAAATGACGACCCCGAAAATGAACGAATGGCTCCAAGGATTCGACTCCGACTATCAGAGCGCCGCTGGTCACGATGGAGGAGAGGACTCCTACAGCGAGCTACCAGACGGCGAGTATGAAGTGCAGATCTCAGGCACCGGCTGGCGCGACTACCGCAACAACGACAAAGAGGGCTTTTCTGGAATGGGGCCGATGTGGCGCCTCCGAGTAGCCAAAGGCCCACACGCCGGAAAGTCTGAAGAAATGCTCTGGTGGCTGATTCGCCACAACCCCGCCCGAGGCATCCAAACCCCTACGCTGAACCAGGACGCTAAGCGCTTCCTAGAGCGCGACTGCGCCCGCCTGGGAATCACCCCGCCGGATAAGCTCAGCGCATTCCCAACATGGACGGCGCCCCGTGGTACGTGCTTCTTGCTCCGAATCAAAAGCAAGACGAAGGGAGACAAGACGCACCGGAACCTCTACGTCCAGAAATTGCTCGACGTGGACGCCATGAGGGCCAGCGGATTCTCTGACTACGAGAGCGAAACCCTGGATCAAAATGGGCGCTGGGTCGAGGTGGTGACAGAGGCGACCTATGGCGCGACCGCCGCCTATGGCGAAGGCCCACAAGGTGGCGAAGGCTACCCTTACTGAGTCTGCCCAGGTGGCCGCTCAAGCGACCCGAACGCTCCCGGTGGCCCAAGTGTCGCCGGGAGCCCTGGCCGCCATCTTCTCGCAAGAAGATAAAAAATCCCAGAGAGACGTGTTTATCTTTGAGCCCGTGTCACAAACGGAGTACACTTGTGGAGCGTGATCGAGGTGGTCGCGCCCAGCGCCGGGAAGGTCCCGGCATAGAGAGGTTGATTAAATGACCGGAACGCCCACGATGAAGCTGCGCCCCTACCAGACGGAGGCCGTTCAGGCGATCCGAGACGAGTGGACGGACGAGGGTAACGAGTCCACGCTGATCTCTCTCCCAACGGGGACAGGGAAGACGATCGTGTTCTCCTCGCTGATCTCCACACTGCTCGACGAGGACAAGAACGCGAGGGCGCTGGTTGTCGCGCACCGAGACGAGCTTGTGGAGCAGGCCGCCGACAAGATGCGCCAAGTAAATCCGTTTATTCGGGCCGGGACTATCAAAGGCGCACGGCACGAGGTAGCGCCCCGCTTTGTCGTTGGTAGCATTCAGAGCTTCAACGCGGCAAGACTTCGGAGGCTCAAGGCTTGGCGCGTTGACTACCTCGTGATTGACGAGGCCCACCATGCCCAGGAAGGGAACCACTACGGCAAGCTGATCGCCCACCTTCGGAGCATCAACCCAGACCTAAAGGTGCTGGGTGTCACCGCTACGCCTTTTCGGGGCGATAACCGAGGGCTGGGGGGAGTCTTCGCGTCTTGCTGCTACTCCTACGGGCTGGTGGAGGCGATTGAGAGCGGTTTTTTAACCCCGCTACGCGGCGTGGTTGTCCGCACGTCTACAGACCTGGACGGCGTGCGTCAAAGCAGAGGCGACTTTGGAGAGCGATCGCTGGCCCAAGTGGTGGACACCGCCAACCGGAACGATCTTGTGGTGGAGTCCTGGCAAAAGCACGCTAACGGTGTGCAGGCTGTCGCATTCGCCTGCAACGTGGAGCACGCCCAGAACATGGCCGCTTGCTTTGTCTCGCACGGCGTTAGGGCGGCTGCCGTTTGGGGTGCAATGGGGACCGATGCGCGCAAGGCGACCCTCAAGCGATTCGCAAAGGGCGACCTCGACGTGCTGACTAACTGCGGCGTGCTAACCGAGGGGTGGGATTACCCGGCCCTGGGTGCCGTTCTGCTGGCTCGCCCAACAAGATCCCGCGTGCTGTACGCCCAGGCCGTTGGAAGGGCTACACGGCTTGCTCCAGGCAAGACCGAGGCGCTGGTGATCGACTTTACGGACAACTGCTCGCGGTTGTCCTTGGCGTCTTTGATCGACCTGACAGATCCAGACCGCGCCCAAGCGGTCGCAGAGGGGCGCCTTCCGACGAGCGAGGGGATCCAGCAAGAGGAGACTTTTCAGATCAAGCCCAAGGGCGAGGGGCTACGCACCTGGGAAGTGAACCTGTTCGGAGGCACCGCAAGCCGCGCCGCTGGGTGGTCGAGCTTCGGGGCGGATCTCGTCGCAAGCGCGGGCGACATTGAGGCTCTGATCCAGCCCAAGGGCGATGCTTGGCGCCTGAGCCTTTTCAGGGCAAGCGGTGGAGAGGGCGCGGCCCGCAAGGGCGGCGAGGTGACGCTAAACGAGGCTCGCAGACTGGCCGCCCAGGGCGACCCTTGGCGCGTCCGCTTGGAGTGCGTCGGCGGCACCCGTAAGGCGGCGTTTTGGTCCGCTGACGGTCGGCATGGAACGGCTACGATTCGGTGGGGCGCTATCGGAACGTCGGGCAGGGAGCAGGCCGTCACGAGAGAGGAGGCGATTAGACGGGCTGGGTCTAAGCTCGCACGGGGCTACGCCTACGCGACCCAGAGCAAGCCTGCTGTAGAGCACATCGAGGGCGCTACCTTGTCTGAGCTTGTGGCGACCGCTCAGGAAGCTTTCAACGCCGAGGGCGTGAGTGTACTTATGCGGGCGAATGCGGCATGGAAGGCCAAGCCCGCCAGCCTCAAGCAAGTGGCTGCCCTGCGAAGGTGGAACGTGCCAGAGCACGAGCTTAACGGGCTGACTGCTGGCGAAGGTGCTGCTAGAATGACGCACCACATTCTAAGGTCCCGACTGCACAAGTTAGACCGGAATGATCGGCGCTTAGTGTCCAGCGTGGCCCGCAAGCGGCCCGATGAAGTGGGCGCTTTCTGGGCTAGCTTTGAGTGACCGGAAGAGGCTGAGGAGGCCGTTATGTCAAAATTGCCGAGCAAGATCGTTGAGCGCTACCGCAAGCTTCACGCCCTACACGCAGGTTCGACGACTGCGGGCGAAGCTGCTGCTGCTGAGGGCGTTCTGTCGAAGATGCGGGCGCGTTATCCTGGTATCGACCTCGCGGCATTTCCGCGCAACACGCAACACACCGCCCCGAACGCCGCCCCGCACCCCGTTAATTCGGTGCCTTATGCGGACGCTTTTACCTCTGGTATTTTCGACCCCTACGGGCGTGCGTCAAGCGGTGGCTGGTGGGGGAAGTTCCGCCAAGCGATGGACGGATTCTCTGCTGCCGAGGCTCAGATCTTAATGAATGAGGCAATGGAAGTATCTGCGCGGATCGATCGGCGTGGCGGGATGCTCGCGGTGCTGCGAATCGAGCCGGAAGATGTTGATAGCCTCCTGGGAGCGATCGCCCAGGGCGTAGTAGACCCCGACGCGGTGGCGAGGACCGCAAGCCAGATCTTGTTTTCCCGCGTCACCCAGCTATTGACCGACGAATCAGAGTGACGTGGTAAACCGAAACCCCCCCAGCGCTGGGTAGGCGCTGAGGGGGTTAAGCAGTATGGAGGCTGGCGTGCAGGGTTTTGCATGGAGATCGTAGCTCTGGAGGATCCAGGGGTCAAGGGGGCGTGGGTGGCGTACAAGCCAGCCGTTCGCGTCAAACCCGTGGTCCTGACCGTTGAGGCCGCCTATCAGCGGGCGGCTGGAGATCTTGAGTACCACCTGGGACCGCGTTTTTACGCGACCCAAGAGCCCCAGGGCGCCTATCGCTACTGGCCTATGCTCGACTTCGACGACGCTGGGGATCCCAGCCGTGCAATGCGGGAAGCGTACCGATTCGTGAGAGACGAGCTTATGGCTGTTGGCCTGGAACACGGCGCCGACTTTGTTCTGGGACCGTCGGGAAGCAAGGGGGCCAAGGTCTTTTTGCGCCAGCTTGCGCCAGCCGACACGGAAAACGCCGAGGTTTGGCACGCCTACCTTGACAAGCTGATCGCCCGATACCCGACCTTAGACGCCCAGGTGGCATACCATGCGACACACCGAGGACCGTGGAGCGCTCACCCGAAGCACCCCGAGCGGTTGCAGGCGATGGTCGAAGACCCCCTGTTGCTGGCGCGAGACGCGCTGTTCGTCCAAGGGCTAACCGAGACGCAGCCACGTCCTGAGAGCCTTTTAGGCGTGCTCCCTACCCTTAGCCCGCCTTCGGGTGGCTTTGTGCGTTGGTGGGGCATTGTGGGGCTCCCTTGGCTTGATCGAAAGCTCGACGCGCAGCAAGTCAAGCGCAAGCGTCGAAGCTATCGGCATAGGCAGATCGACGTTAGCGGCATTCTCGACGCCCAGGGTCATGCGTACCAGCCGAGGACAGCGGGAAGCGGGAAGGAGTACCTGCGGCTAAAGGTCTGCCCGTTCTGCGGGGGCCGATACAAGGCCGCCGTGATGCTTCAAAGCGGATATTTGCGGTGCTTCAAAAGCGGGTGCAGTGCGGACGATGGCGTCTCTCTGCGGGAGTGGGCTGGATCCATGGGCGTCGATCTCCCCGAGGCCCCCAGGCTCGCGTCTACAGATATTGCAGTCGCCAACACCCTGACGCACCGCCAGAGGATGAAGGTCAACGCCCTACCGCTTTTCCAGGCTCAGCTAACGCTTAGGCGGGAGCTTGGGCGACGGCTTGCCACCCTTGGGGACCGCACGACGCTAGTGCGAGCCACCCCTGGACTGGGGAAAACTCACGTAGCGTTAGAGGCGATCGTCGATCACGTTGCCCGCCTACACGCCCAGGGCGAAAACTGCCGGGTGCTTTTCGCGGCCCCGACCCGAGAGCTAGCAGAGGAGGCGTTTCAGCGTAGCGGCGCCTTCAAGCTCCCGGTCGGAGTCCAGCGGAGTATCATCCGAGGACGAGACGAAGAAAATTGCAAGTTTCCCGGCCACGTCGCCGCTATCGGGGCGCGTGGATGGAGCCCAGGACACGCTTTTTGTTCAGGTTGCCCCTACCAAACCGGATGCGACTACTACACGCAAATGCGGCGAGGGACGAGTGCAAGCCTGATCTTTTGCACCCACGAGCAGTCAATCAGCCTGCTCGACTCCAGGGATCTCCGAGCGGACATAGTGATCTGGGACGAAGACCCTACGCGGGCGCTGGTCCAGGTCTGGGATCTCACACTGGCCGACGTGGGCGCCGTCCAGGGCGCCGCGCACCCTGACACCGTGAGGGTCACAAGCATGGTGCTGGTGCGGGCTATTGAGCTTTGCTGGAGACGCCTGGAGCCTAACGAGAGCCGATCAATCACGGGGCATAGGTTGCAGGCTTTGCTTGACGAGGCCGCGCTGGCGGTCGCGGTTGAGGTTGGGCAGGTAGTAGATCTCAACGTCCTACTGAGAGACGCCAGCGTGGACGGCGACCTGCTACAGCCGGGAGTCGGGCGGCTGGCTGGTGTCAGTGTTTCGGAGATCCAGAAGTGGCCGAGCCGGGGAGTCGTCAGCCTGATCGGAGAGCTTTCGAGAGATCGAAACAAGTGGCTTGCAGTCGGGCGCTCCGAGTTTGTCGGCACCGTGCGCCTGGACGCCAGCGGCAAGGGGCGAGGCCGATGGTTGGCACAGGAGCGCACCCGCCCCACAAGTTTCCGTCCCGACTTTGTTCTGGACGCCTACGGCGATGCGAGTATCTACGAGGCGGTTTTAGGCTACCCGATGGACGAGCTTAGGGTGGACGGGAGCCTGGAGGGTAGCAGTTGGTGGAACGTGCCAGTGAACACGTCCCGCCGCGCCGTGCTCGATCCAGAGAGCCCCTGCTGGAAGGCCCTGGATCAAGTCGTCGAGCGAGTGCGGAGACAGGGTAAAGTGCTGGTCTGCACGTACAAAACCGCCGAAGATCAAGTGCTCAAGCGCTACAACGAAGGAGAGGAGAACGTCGGCCTACAGCCGGTGAGTGTCTTCTACTTTCGGCGAGGGCGAGGCATTGACAGCTACGGGGATCACGGGTCTGTAGTGATCTTTGGTGTCCCTGAGCCGCCAGAGCACGCAATTTTAGCGCGGGCCGCGCTGGTCTTCCAAGACGAGCCCGACCCCCTGGACAACCGACGGCGCGCTCTGAATCCCAGACTTTTCCGAGACGCACGAGTCCAGCGGGTGGTCGATTCGATGCGCGAGAGCGAGGCGGCGCAGGCAGCCCACCGAGTGCGCCCCGTGCGAGAGCAGCGCACTGTAATCTCTCTGGGGATGGTGGACTATCCCAGCCTACCCGAGCCCAAGCGCTGGACAAGAGACAGCCACGACGACGACGCCACGATCACCCTGGAGAGCTTTGTGGTGCGCTGGTGGGAAGAAAACGGATGGTGGTCAAGCGCCGTGCTTGCGCCCGCCCTGGGAGTCTACAAGGGCGAGCGTCCCAAGCCTCGCGTGGTGACCTCGCTGTGGAAACGCTTGTTTAAGGACCACAAGAAGGGATCCCTTAGCCCGCACCCTGGGTTTAGCGCTTTTCGGCGCTGGGGAGACGCCGACGCTGCAAGGGCATGGCTACGAGAAGTAGCGCGAGACAATGCGTTCGCAGACTGGGAGAGCCTGTAGAGCCCCTGGAGGGCTTCTAATGCTTCAATCGGCGCCATGGGCCGACTTGTGATCTCTCATCCATTTACTTGCGAGTAAGTACAACGAGACAAGCAAGGCAGACCTTCACGCCGCTGGAGAGCTTCGACGCAGCCTAAGCGATTACAGGCCCGATAGACCTATAAGTCTTGACGCTGCACAGGGTGGTACGGCATATACAAGGTATAAAGGAGATTTCGCAGGAGCCCTTTATAAGACCTCTATAAAGGACCGTTGCGAAATCTCCTTTATACCTACCTTTTCGAGTACCACCCCCTGCACTGTCAAGACTTATAGCCCAGCCTAAGCCTGAACCCGGCTGTTAGCGGTCTTTTATCAGGCCGCCGCTTGACAAAAGTTTTTGGAGCGTGCTACAAGTGTGGCACGAGGCGGCGCTGATCGCCTCGCTACCCCCACCAAGGTGTCTAAATGTCTCTATCCATCGCAAAGCCCGCCGCTACCCTGGCGGAAGTTGTCGCCGTCCCTATCCCCGCCGCCACGGCGACCTATCAGCCCGTTTCACACGAGGCCCTGATGGGCTTTGTTCTGGAGGGCTTTCAGAGCAACCTACCGGTAGCGCTCAATCGAGTAGACTACGGGCTGGCACGAGGCGGCAACCGCCTGTTCGGCGTGGCCCGCTTTGAGGCCGAGGCCAAGGGGGCAGACTGGGGATTCGCGGTCGGCTTCCGCAACAGCTACGACAAGTCCATATCTGCCGGGGTCTGCATGGGGGCTACGGTATTCGTCTGCGATAACCTTTGCTTCTCCGGGTCGTCGATAACGGTCATGCGGAAACACACCGCCAACGTGGTACCGGACTTGGAAAGGATGATCGGCGAGGCTGCTGGGCGTGCCTGGGACGAGTTCGGCAAGACCGAGGAAGATCTCGACAGCTACAGGGGGTTGAGCATCGACGACGATGCTCTTTGGGCGTGGTTGGGCGTCCTCGTGGGGCGGGGCGTGATCTTGACCGGCGAAATGATCAAGGCCGCCAAGTATTTTAAGGACGCACCGCACAAGGCCCACCAAGGCCGCGACGTGTTCGCCGCCTACCAGGGCGTGAACAACGCCCTAAAGGGCGCCCAGCCTACCCGCTCGATGCAGGCTCACGCCGGTCTGCACACCTACGCCAACGCATTCCGTGACGCCAAGGGCAAAGCTGGCGACTTCTTTGACCACCCCGTTTTTGGTGCCGAGGTGGCGGCGTGAACGCCGACACGTTGACAGCCCGTGAGAATGTTTGCGGGTGGAGTGTGGAAGACAGCAGCGGACAAGTCTGGTGGCCTGATAGCCTCCTACAAGCTGAGATAGCCGGGTCGGACAATCCAGCCCAAACGGTGCTTTGGATGCTGCAAAAGCACCCAATGCGCGGCACCTGGACCCACTAAAAAACAGAAAGCCCCCAGGTTAATCCCTGGGGGCTTTGCTCTGTCAGGTGTCCAAGGTCCATCCGGGTCGATCCCAAGCCTCTTTAGGCCGCTCGACGCTTCGGAAAATTGGAGGACCGCTAACGCTGCGCTCGCCTGAGAAGACGGCGATGCAGGAAGGCGCGGGCGCGGGCATGATCCGAAGCTTGCCCGTCTTCTTGGCCGCCTGGGTGTTGGGCCGCCCTTGCGGGTCGGTGAAGACCACCCGGCCCTTGATTAGCTCGACCACGACCGCGTGAGGCATGATCTCCTCGTGCCACCACCGGGTATCCGTCCTGGCAAACGTCAGACAAGCGACGGTCAAGCCGTGCTCTGCCGCCTGGAGCCTTGCACGGCGCACCCATTGACCTACCCCGCGACCGTAGGGCGGGTTTATCCACACCCGACCCTCTGGCAGTCCATCCACCACCCAGGGGTCTGTTAAGGCGTCTCCAAGGCCCCCAGGACCCAGCCAACGCTTACAGCGGGCATTTACTGGCGTAGCCGCCGCGTCGAGCGTGAAGGGCCCCCAGCGGCCCGCTATGGAGCTAAACAGGGCGGGCGGCGTGCTCCAGTCCTGTTTGTCGCTGGAAAAAAGCTTTTCGCCGGTCCATCCGGTGCTCACGATCTCCCCCTGGCGGCTGACACCAACACCCTGCGCGCCCATGAGGAGCAGGTAAGCCCTTCCTGGGTCGCTTTTTTCCGTACCGCTTCGCGCTCCGCGTCGGTCAGGGTCACGCTGAGGAGCTTCTTCCGGGGGCCGCTTTCGGCGCGATCCATGCCGCCTTGCTCCCTTGCCAGTCTACGGCGCGGGGGCTTGGTGCTCGATCGGAACTGTTGCCGTCCTGGCTCTGGTTGCCGTCTTGGCTCTGGCTCTGGCTCTGGCTCTGGCTTGTGGACCTGGGCGGTTTCGTAGGTGGGCCTGCGGCGTGGTGGTTGACTGCCCCAGCCTCCGAGCTTGTTGAGATCGTCTTTACGGCTCATAGGTGCCTCCTGTAGTGGTACACGCGACCCATCTTAACCCTCTTACCGTTGATCATGTGTGAGGCGTTCGTTACACTGCCGGTATGACAATCAAAGCAGCCGTTCCTAAGCCTCGTCGTCGCAGCAGGGCCAAAAAGCCCCGTAGCGAGTCCGACCCTATTCTCATTGAGCCAACGGGTGCCGAGCCCGAAGAAGTGGAGCCTAAAGTGACGCCTCAATCTGATCCTGAGTACACAGAGCGCGACCAGTACGAGGCCGAGGCCGCAATGCTGAACGATCCGTCAATGGAGAGTCTGCACACGTCGCCGCCTATCGGTAGTCATTCCCCTGGTTACGGGGTCCATGAGAGCCGATCGTCTTCCTGGGCTCCATCCGTAGGCCGCCCCGTCTCCCCGCCGCTTTGGGAGCACGCTGCCGCCATGCCAGAGGTGCAACAGCTTGCGGTCTGGTTGGAGATCGAGGGCCGCCCTGAGTACATCGGGCGGATAGGCGCCAGAAGCGGCTTAGACGAGTTTGTGACCAAGTTTAGATCTGCCTTGGTCCACGAGGGACAGCCGACGGGTGGCGAGTTTATTTGTCGCCCGCTGGACAGCGCTGGAAGGCCCCACGGGTCCGAGTTCCGCAAGCGCGTTAGCAGCCACCACCCGCTTTTAAGGGCTGGTCAAGTAGATTCCGGCGCCCCTGCCTTCGCTCCTCAGCCGATGATCCCGGCGATAGTTGAGGAGACTCTTAGGCTCCAGCGCGAGGAGATTAGTCAAATGCGAAGTGAGATCCAGGCCGAGCGCGAGCGCATCGCCTTGGAGCGATCCGACGTAGCACAGGAGCGGGTCGCCCTGGCAAGCAATGCCGCCAGCGGCGTGCAGGCGGTTAGCGAGCGAATGATGCAAGCGGACGCCGAGCGCCAGCGCGAAAGCCTGACCACCTTGACCTCTATTTTCTCCTCTCAAATGACAATGCAGCAGAATGCAGCAGAGGAGCGCCAGCGAGAGCACGAGCGCGCCCTGGAACGCGAAAACACCCGGCGCGAATCGGCCCAAGCTCAGCAGGCCCAGACCTGGGAGCGGGAGCGGGAGCGGGAGCGGGAGCGCACCAAGGAGGCAGAAAGCGAGAGGGACCGCCGCTTAGAGCGCTACAAGAGCGACCAGGAGGCCGCACTACAGCGCGAGCGCGAGCACGCCGAGCGCATGGTCGGTCTAATGCAGAAAGAGGCCGACGGCGGTGGTTTGGGCGGCATCACCAAGCTTCTCGGAACCTTCGGGGTCACCCCAGCCGACGCCTTAGAGGCGGCTAAGGGCTTTTTGGCCGGGAAAAACGAGAGCAGCGGCGAGGGCATTCCTACGACGTTGATTAAGACTCTGGGTGACGCTTGGGGCAAGACCATGGAGGCCCAGGGTAAGCAGGCGGAAGCTGCTAAGGCTGCCGCCGAGAATGCAGAGGATGAGTTCGAATATGCCCCGATGCTCCAAGGCCCCCAGGGTCCACCGCCCGGATATGATCCGTCCATCCATGGAGCTTGGCCACCCCAGCAGGTCCAGCAAGCCCAGCAGGGCTATCCTCCGACGATAGCGCCGGAAGCAGCCCCAGCAGCCCCAGCAGCCCCAGCGGTTCCGATGCCGTTACCAGTGCTGAAGAAAGTGCGGAAAGCGATCCTAAACCTCTACACCCGCTTGAGAGGCGAGGCAGAGGAGGAGTGGCAGGGTGTGATCACGCTTGGGCTAATGAGCACCCCCGAAGTGATCGAATATCTGCGGCACGTCTCTATCAGTGGAGCGCTTCGCGAAGCTGGCGCTGATTCCCAGTTTATCGATCGCTTCTTGGTCGTCATCGAAAAGAGCGGGCTTGTCCCCGCCACCATCCCAAGGTAGTCCCATGCTGAAAATTAACATCGAGGGCGACGAGCCCACCGTCTACGCCGTTTTAGCTATCTTGGGCGCCCATGCCGCCGCAAGCCTATCCGGCGTTATCGCCCCAGCCCCAGCCCCAGCCCCGTCCGAGCCTGCCCCTTCGGGTAGCTCTGACTGGACCAAGGGTAACGGCGTGAACACGGACGCAGTGATCAAGGGTCGAGAGCTAGCCCAAGGCTTGGTCAAGGACTGGGTT
>Ga0307488_10001425_pt1 | contig 19955 bp, 30 predicted proteins | sample SB02metaG_FD_202248 | JGI IMG/M metagenome (GOLD analysis project Ga0307488, IMG submission 202248) | Sea-ice brine microbial communities from Beaufort Sea near Barrow, Alaska, United States - SB 0.2 | ecosystem: Environmental > Aquatic > Marine > Coastal | place: USA: Alaska | collected... | reverse complement strand
AGGCATTAACTGCCTCCTTGATTTGAGTTAGGTGTGATCCTGGTACGTTCCATCTCTGATCTCTGTCAGTTCTTACTAGAACATATTTGATCTTAATTTTTTCAACAGTACCTTTTTCCGTGATACCACCTCTGCCTTTGAACGACACTCTCTGTCCTACTCTCAAAGAGTGGGCAGATGCGAAGTGTAATTGATTTCTTCTCAATTTTACAGATGCCATAATTGATTCTAGTTCGTCACCAGTCATTTTAAAGATCTGTTCGTGTATGTCTATTTTCATTTGTTCAACTCCTATTTGTTAATTGGTTGTATATTCAGTATAGCATGGATGGTAATACCGTCAACCTCCCACAGAAGTCGCATAGAATGGAGTGTTTTAAATCATAGACTATATCTAGTAGTTGGTCTTGGCAAGTGGCACTAAATGCCGTCGGCTTTATATTATATAATATCACCAGGTTGACGGTATCCTGTTCCATGCTATTATGAAGCATAACAAAGGAGTTGAAATATGTATAACAAAATAAATTACGACAATAAAGACAAAATTATGGTAGGATACATCGACGGAGGTCAGAATGTGAGTGCCGTGGAATGTGGATGGAACACCACTCCAGAAGTGATGGCAGGAGTCTTACTAGAAAAATTTCCAACTAAAGAAGATGCCATTCAGGTTGTTGAATCACCAACATTGGTTCCAAGCTTCAAGAAAGACGATTACTGTTATGTTGATGGCTTTGGAGATGTTATTGAATCAAACTTATCATGGAACAAGGAAGACATGAGAAAAGATGTTGGCCACTTGTTTTTATTCATGAAAGGTACATGGCAATATTCGGACAACGGTATTGACTGGGAACCAGCCAAAGAGGCGTTAGAAATATCACCGGTGGAGGTTGCTTAATGAAAAAGAAAAGAAACAGATTAGAAAGAAAACTAGATGAATACAATCACACAATGGAGTTGATTAGAACTATCATTCCTGTTGCGATACTATGTCTTCAGATAATTATATTGGTAAAACTTATATGAAAAAGAAATACAAATTAACCAAGAAGGACTGGATTGAGTTGTTGAACTTTTGGCCCATGACCATTGTGGTGCCCATCATGTTGATACTGATCCTGTTCGGACCGTGGATAATGTCATGATATTGGAAACTATATTTGGAATATTCCTTACCCTAGCAGGCGGAGGTGACAAGTCTGTAGACCCAGCATCAATCATATTTAAAGGCATTCAAGCAGGCAAGAAGATAGCCGAGAAGACAGAGAAGGACGAATGGAAGGCATCCTTTAATGAGGAGGCCAACCAAATATTAAAAAAAGCAATAGAGGAGGCAGGAAAATGAGTAAAGACAAAGAAACAAACGAAACAAAAGAACTGAACGATTGCTACCAGGAGTTATTCAAGACCGTGATACACCTGCAGGCAAAGTATAACAACCAGATGATCGCAGGCACGATGATGGCACAGGCCTTGAGATTGTATAAAAGCAACCTAACAGACGAAGGATTCAAATCAATGGTGGCAGTCATTGCCAACAGTAGTGATACCATTGAACCTTTTGATGCACCAACAATCAATTAAGAGGAGATATGACAATAAATGAAACCCACAAACACCATTTCCTTAAGAAAATGGTAAAACATGAAACCCATAAACACCATTTCCAAGTAGCGGACCTAGGTGACGCAGATAACGACATAGACAGAAGCATCGTACCAGATATCAATTCTTCCCTAAGGCGACAGGGCATAGAGGGAGTAGTAGATGGAGACGAGATGAATCAGACCTCATTCACAGTTTGGACCTATTCGCCCAGAGATGTCGTGGAGCAGGCCTTGAAGGCCGATGGTATCGAACTAGAAGACTAGTTCTTATTTTACAATTTTAGATTTTATCGGAGAACGGCCTTTCATTCTAGGTCTGAATGACTTGCCCTTGCCTTTGGCTTTTTTAATTTGGACACCTTGTAGCCTTTTTGATCCTGCACCGGACCTCTTGGTCATGGCAAGTTTCTTGCCTGCTATGCCGGCCTTGGCCTGACGCTTCTTCCTGATCTTCGCTGACTTCTGTGGATCAGTCTTCATGAAACAGGTACTTGGTTTGGCTACGATACGACCTTTCCTAGGTCCGGACGAGCACCTAAATCCTTGCTTGGGTGCTTTGCCTTTGGTACGCCTCAGGATTTGGCTCACGCCTTCCGCGATGGCTGAATGGTCGGGTCGTTCCTCGATGCTGTCAACCTCTAGTGCCAAATCATTTTCTGGTACTATATCTTGTGGCACTATATCTTGTGTTTGATCGCCTAGGATGACACTAGATATTGTGCCACTAGATCCTGTATCTTTGGATTCTTTTGACGCTAGGATTACTTCTGTGATCTTCATATCAGTATTTATAGACCTAACACCTAACACAACTAAACCTTACTGATGCTTATACTGATGCTTATACTGATGCTTAAACAACTGAACTGATAACAAATTGTTACTGGTGCTACACTCTGCACAAGATCAACTTGACCTGGACAGATGTGTTAAATAAACATGCAATGAAGATATTCGAGATATACAACACAGACGAGAACATAGGACCAGCACCCAAAGGAGCCTGTTCGAAGCCAATGTCCAGCCTGCCTGCGAGTTGGGTCAGCAGTTGTAAATCGCAGGGCAAGATGAAGAGGACTGGTAAACGTAGTGAGAAAGTTGCCGGCAAGACCATGAAGGTGTCTGGTAAGAGAATCAAAGGCAACAAGTACGGCGGACCACTGCCAGACTATTCAAAATAATCTCGTAAATCAAAGAGCTAATAGCGAGCCAATAGCGAGCCATAACTAAGAACATATGCTAGAATCATTCTTTGGTAAGAAGATCATTTATGGAACCAAGATAGGTTTCATAGGCCTGGGCAAACTTGGCATGCCATGTGCAGAGGCCATATCACAGAAAGGTTTTGATGTTACAGGCTACGACACAGAGCACAAGACCAGTGAACACATCACGATTAAAGACAGCATCAAGGAATTGGTACAGGACAGAGATATAGTGTTCGTTGCCACACCCACACCACATGTGGACGGCTACGATGGCAGTAAGCCCACCAGTCACTTGCCTGTGATGGATTTCAACTACGATGCAGTAAAAAAAGTATTAAGTGTGTGTGACAAACACATGGACAAAAATCAAACCCTTGTGTTGATATCTACTGTGTTGCCAGGCACTAACAGGAGAGAACTACAACCTTTGATCACCAACACGAAACTGATGTACAACCCTTATCTGATTGCCATGGGCACTGTGGCCAGCGACATGATTAATCCTGAGATGATAATGATAGGTTCCAAAAACGGAATGGATGGAATGAATTGTAAGATCAGATCTGAACTATTGGAAAATTTTTACAATCAAGTGTGTGACAACTTCCCACGCATAGAGTTTGGAACATTTGAAGAAATTGAATCAATGAAGATATTTTATAACACGTTCATCAGCAACAAGATAGCATTAGTCAACATGATACAAGATGTTGCACACAAACTGGGTCACATGGATGTGGACAGAGTTACACAGGCTCTGGCAAACAGCACACAGAGGATAGTTAGTCCGGCGTACATGAAGGCAGGCATGGGAGATGGAGGAGCATGTCACCCCAGAGACAACATCGCACTGCGTTGGTTGGCAAAGGAACTGGACCTGGGTTACGATATGTTTGAAAGTATTATGACTGCACGTGAACAACAAGCAGAGACAATGGCCAAAGCAATACTAACACACGGCAAAAACATATGGTTCTCATCGGACAGCTACAAGCCAGGAACAACACTAGTGGACGGCAGTTATAGTCTGTTGGTGCAATACTATGTGAAAAAGCATGGCGGACAACTAGCCAATGGTATAGATACTCCCGTGGAAGTGATAGTTAGAGTGCATGAGTCAGATGAATTCACCACAGATGAGAAGACTATTGTGTTTGACCCCTGGAGATCATACCCAAAAGCAAATAATGTCGTTTATTATGGTAAATATAATTAAGTTTTAGGAGAAACAACACAATGGCTAGTAGAGTAAAATACAAAATAGAAGTTTATAATGTAACAGCGGCTTCCGGATACAAAGAATCATCAGGAGTATTAGGCACTGGCGGAGTTGTGGGAAGAGACGACGATACAGGTAATGACATTGCATTAACTGACGCAAATTGTAGTGATTACTTTATTGCTAACAAATACCCAGACCCATTACCATCGGGAACAAATTCACTTACAGCCGAAGACTTGTCAGCGGTGTTCAACAAGAAAACCTTCGGAGATGTGAACGCGGCCAAAACAGCCATAATATCAAGTGATCTCGCAACGGCAATTGCGGAAAACTGTTCAAGCATAAATTACACGCTGGTATCAAACAACTTGATACTAGATTGCTACCACGCAGATAGCACCAAAGAATCAAACATGGCCGCGGCTATGGATGCATCGGGTTGGTCATCAGAAGCAGGTGCTGTTTACTCAACATTAACTTAATCATGCAGAACTGATAGTTTATCAGTCATCTTTGCAGGTATTTGTTTTAAATAAAATAATATAATGAGTTTGTCAACAAACGTAAAGTACCAAATAGAAGTTTACGACATCACATATGCATTGCCGAACACAGGTATTAAAGACAGACGGGAGTGTAGTCAGTACTTTATTGCTAACAAATACCCAGATATCTTACCAGAAACAGATGGATCAGATGCACTGACGGCCAATGACATGTCAAGTGTTTTTAATAGAAAAACTTTCTCAGATGTAGACGCGGCCAAGACAGCAATAATTTCAAGTGATCTTGCAAATGCCATTGAAACAAACTGTTCAAGTATAAATTACACATTAGATGCAAACAACTTGATACTAGATTGCTATCATGAAAATGATACCAAAGAATCAAACATGGCCGTGGCCATGAATGCATCGGGTTGGTCATCAGAAGCGGGTGCTGTTTACTCTACTATATCATAATACCAAAAGTACAGTCACAAAAAAGGGGCAATAGTTTCCTACCGCCCCTTTAGAATTAATTTAATTACGCAGAGTAATTAATTACTTTTCTTCCTGATTTCTTTAATAAAGAAATGATGTTTGACTTCATAGTCAACGCAGAGTTCTTAGGTGCAACACCTAGTACTTCTACTGTAAAGTCCAAACCTTTTGATAACAACTTGTTAGTTGCTGTCTTTCTTGCAGTTGATTTCACTGCTAGGTTTTTGAACTTGATTTTACCACCGTGTACTTCACCATTCACTTTGTAAGTTGAAGCCGGCTCCGCAAATACACCAATTTGCTTCGCTCTTGATTTGAAGTTTCTTGTGTATACAACGTATTGTGTTGAGTTTGCCATGGTTTTTGTTTCCTTCTTAGTAGATGGAAAAAGTGTATTAAACATACCTTTTAGCATATTGTGTCCTTTTCCTATTGTTGTTATATGGTTACGTAACTCTGGAGTTTCAATCTCTGTTATCCTACGTTCCATGTTTACAATTATATACTAGAAAGTGTATTGCGTCAACCGGCACTTAAAGATCAACTTTTATGCGACTAATTGTCTTTGTAGTCTGGCACTGCAAATAGATCTATACCCTCGTCCAACAGTTTGTTGGTCTCTTCCTTGGTGGGTTTGCCGTAGAACTTCTGATCTCGTTTACCTTTGTGTGCTTTCCTGGCCTCTTTGGCAAAGTTCTTACCAACATCCTGGAAGTCTTTCTTAATCTTCTTGTTCAATCTTCTTAGTATCTGTTCAGCACTCTCGCCCATTACCATGTAATCTTCTGGTATTTGCTCTTTCTTTGCTTTCTTAACATTAGGTGCCATGACTGCCTTGTCTACCGCTGTGCTATCGCACATGGGACAGTTTATCATGCCTTTGTTCTTCTGTTTGATGTATTGCTTACTGTCTGGAAACCAACCCTCAAACTCATGTTTGCATCTGCATTTCAATTGATATTTGATCATAATAATATTTACATTATATACTTGACTAATAAAACTGTCTACTATAATATAAAATTATGTTAAACAACTCAAGCGGATACACTAAACCAGCCAAGAAGAAAACTTCGCAAGGCAATGCTCATAAAAGGATCAAGACATCCTCTATGAACAAGAGCAAGAAGAGATCTTTCAAGGCATACAACAGGCAGGGCAAGTAATGAAAAACACTGACCAAATCAAGGCCCTAGTTGTAGCCATTGAAGAGAAGGACAATCAAATTAGAATGTTGTTGGCCCAGCAGGGCAACCACGAAGTGCAGATTGCAGAGTACAGGCAGATAGTCAACGAGCTGTCAGACAAGTTAAAACTTTACGAGAGCAAGTACGGAACAGTATTCAAATCTGGTCGCAAATAGCCAATAAATATGGGTATGTTAGAACACGTACCTCCCTATAAGTTACAAAAATACAATAGGAGTGGCAGAGGGACTGCCAAGATAGGAATAACCAACACCTGCAACTACCCACTCAAGTCGGCCAGCATTGATGTAAAGGGCAACTGTATGGTATGTTCCTGTGATGGATGGTTGCCGATCAGCGTGTGCAATGTAAAAGACATCAACAGCCTGGATCAAATATGGAACAATAGTATTGCTCGAGAAATACAAAAGGATGTTGACGAGAAGAAGTTCACGTGGTGTTCTGTGGACAAATGTGGTGTGAAGAAGCATGATCGTATCATGGACAGACATTACATATCCGTCAATGTAGATGAGAGTTGCAACCTCGCCTGCCCTAGTTGTAGGAAATCAAAGATATACAGGACAAGTGGCGATGAGTTCTCATCCAGGGAGAGCATAGCTAATCACCTAGTAGATCTGATCAACAAGTTCGAAAAACCTATTGAAATAATGATGTGCGGCAATGGTGACCCATTCGCTTCGTTGATATACAGGCCACTTCTGTTGGACATGGAACCAAAAGATAACATCCGTTTGAGATTATTAACCAACGGCCTCCTACTGAGGAAGCTGATGCCCAAGATGAAGAGCAAGGAAAACGTCAAGTACCTAGACATATCAATCGATGCAGGTGATAGGGAGACCTATGAGAAAGTCAGAGTCGGAGGCAAATGGAATTCACTACTGGATAATCTGGATTACGTAAAAGAAAATGTTGATTGTGCTGTCACCTTAAAGTTTGTCCTACAGAGGGACAACGTGGAAAGTCTGGACAACTTCGTTGCTCTTCTTGAAAAATACAATTTTAATGGTAACGTTATGCCCATAGAAGACTGGGGTTCGATGAGCAACTTCAATGCACACAACATATTCGATCCATCTCATCCAGCTCATGAAGTATTACAACAAAAACTGAACAAGCACAGAGGCCATCCGTTGTTGTTCTTCCATGCAATTTAGAAAGTAAGATTGGTCAATCCAAATATTACGGCATCCTTCTTCCTACGGAACTTGATGTGTTCGTAGTCCAATATGAACACATTCAACCTACCACCATGCTGTTGCATGATACGTTCCGTGTCTAGGGGTCTTATGGTTATCCTGTCCTCGTCCGGTAGTTTTGCCTCGTAACCCCAAAACATGGGCCACCAATGCAATGGATTCAGTGAGTCGTAGTGTTCTTTCATTAACAGCAGGAATATACCAGGAGTGATAGTGAATGGTTCCACCCACCATGGGATGGCATCCAACGTCAGCCAATCTATGAGATGTATGATTCCTGTCCACGCACCTAGTATAGAAAGCAGTATGCCAATGATAGGCCAAAAGTCCTCATCCAAACTGTCTATGTCATGATCGTGATGTGAGTACATTCGATGTTGCTGTTGCCGACTCAGTTTCATTAAAAGTATATATGTTGTAAAATAATTACTTGTACAAAAAATAAAGTTCCAAAATGATATTCACGGTCACATGCGATCAGTTCAATCTAGGCACCCATTTTCTAATATGGTCGGTACACTATCTCAGTAAAAACGACGAATATACTCATTTCCTTAACGATAGGACAATGGAGATTCCAAAATACCCGTTGAAAGATACAACCGCCCATATGTTTTCTGCCAATGAATCGTTCTCCATAGATGATAGTCATGGTAAAATTGCTAGCCATTTGGAGTCTGCTGACAATCTAAATCACATCAAGTATCATCCTCTTGTTAAATCGTTGGAGGAGTACCACAATCATAACAGAGAATACCAAAAGTCAATGGTAGCCCGCGAAGTAAAAACAATTAACATCACCTGCAAAGAACTTCAACACATGATAGGGTTCCTAAGATTTCATACTGAGAAATCTAATTGGCAAAACGACATCGGAACAGTGAAGAAACACTGTGAACACTACTGGCCAGATTTTTTCAATGATCCTGGGATCTATGCGGACAAACTGGAGACGTTCCATGACATACGTGAGGGAATAGCGTTCCGTCTAAGACCGTACGAGTTCTGGGAACACCATAAATTAATAAATTTAGGAAATAAATCACAGACACACGATTTTTATAATTTACTCACTGACGGGCAGACCGTTGTAAGAGACGTCATGACCTTTCTAAATCTACAGATCATTGAGGACCGTGTTGAACACTGGAACAGTGTGCATGAGCAATGGAGTGCGGATTTAATTCATTACTTGGACTTCTGCAATGACATTGAAAACTTGGTTGATTGCATTGTTGCAAATAAAAAAATTGATATGAGTGGTTACAAGATGGATGTTCTGAAAGAGGCAGTCTTGCTACATTTCCTTATGTTCAAACATGATTTAAACATTTTGATCCCAATTGATAGGCTCCCCCAAGACACAAGCGAAATCTATAAACTTTTAGGTAAAAATCCCAGGACAGGAATCAAGAAGTTGTACACAGAACAATCGTTGTCATAATTACAAACACATAATTTGTTGTAACGCTCCCAGTGAAGTTCACAACACAAACCCAAACATTGATAATATGGAATTTGCTATACTATTGGCGGGTATTGTTTACGGCTTAATCATTGGCCTAATACCAGCCGCAGGTGCAACAACAGGTTTAATAACACTATTTGGAATCATGCCATACTTTGTAGGAGACCCCTACCTTGGTGTAATCTTTTGTGTTGCAGTTGTCGCCTCATCAACAACCGGTGATTCGTTCAGTGGTGTGCTACTAGGCATACCTGGAGCCAACTCTGCGGCCGCAACAATGGTCGACGGATTCCCCATGGCCAAGAACGGTGAGGCAACGAGAGCCTTATCAGCCGCAATAACATCAAGCACAGCAAACGGATTGTTCTTTGGATCATTGACATTCTTGTTCTTGCCCTACTACACAAAAGTTGTCATGTACATGGGCATACCAGAACTGTGGGCATTGGTGCTGTTGGCATTTGTCACTGTGGGTTTCGTATCCACTAGAAGATATGTTAGAAGTGCATTGGCGATAGTGTTGGGAGTGACTATAGGACTGGTGGGTGTTGATGTAAACAACGTGCCTCGTTTCACAATGGGATGGAGATATCTCGAAGACGGTGTACAGATACTGCCTTATGTTGCAGGACTATTCGCAATACCAGAACTGTGGAAGGGCTGGTTTGAAAGGAAACAGACTGCCACAATCAAAGCAGAGCATGGCAGTTGGCAAGATTTAAAACAAGGTGTTAGGGACACAGTCAGATGTTGGAAGGACAGCATCAGGGGAGGAATGATAGGATCATTCATAGGACTACTACCTGGACTGGGTGGTGCAATGGCAGACTGGTTGGCGTATGGAGCCACGGTTGCATCCAATCCCAATGAGAAATTTGGGACAGGAAACGTCAGAGGAGTGGTGGGAGCGGAAGGGGCCAACAACGCACAGAAGGCCGCTTCATTTATTCCAACGGTGCTGTTTGGTATCCCGGGTGCATCATTTGCCGCGATACTGATGGGACTATTCTTGTACCTAGGCATTGATCTAGGATCCCCAGACACGTTCGAAGACAAACAATTATTCAACAGTATGACCTACGCATTCTTGCTAGGCACAATCATAACTGCTGTCATCTGTTATGGGCTGGCATATTTTGCAGGATGGGTTACACGAGTACCATATGTGTATTACTTTCCTTTCATACTTGCTGTGATTGTATGGGCAACCTTACAGTACTCAGGCGGATGGGAAGACCTTGCAGTACTATTAGCATTCTCTATATTTGGATTGCTATGTAAAAAATTCCACGTGAGCAGGCCAGCACTGCTCATTGGATATCTATTAAGTGACAGGATTTATAGCCTCACTTATCAATTAACATCCCTCCACACAGTGAACGACTTGATAACAAGACCGATCTTTATTTGTATAATGATCTGTGTTATACTTTTACTGTATTGGGGATTAACAAAACGGAGTAAACTAGACTATGCTTAAGAAAACAATAATAGCTTTGTTTCTAATGACAACAACAGCTATGGCGGACTACAATTTAATAGTACCACAAAAACCATCTGGTGGAACATCTGTGTGGTCACAGATAGTTGTACAGGAATGGGAGAAACACCTAGGTGAAAAGATCAACTTGATCTACAAGCCGGGTGCTAGAGATCAACTAGGACCAAATGAGTTCCAAAACAAACTGAGGTTCGATGACAAGACTATATTAGTATCACATGGTGGTAACGGTATATCATATCTTGTTGAGCCTGTGGACTACAACTACATGGATTGGGAATCTATTGGACAGATGAACTTGAACATCATTGTTGGTGCAAGAGACAAAGCTGATACCAAGAACGGACCTATACAGTTTCCATCGGGATCTGGAATGACTCCAGAGATCATGGCAATTGTCATGTTGCTTACAGGACCTAATGGTGATCCAATCAAAACATTCGAAGACAAGATCGTTTGGGTAAAAGGCATGAAAGGTTCAGAGAGAAGACTAGCATTCATCAGAGGCGACTTGAACGCAACCAGGGAAAACCCTGCCGCTTACAAGAAACACGTGATGCCAGTTATCAAGAAGGGTGACGCATATACATGGTTCCATCATGGACTACTGAATGTTAAAACAGGAAACCACGACAAGGATCCTAACTTCACAGAGCCAACGTTTGAAGCACTTTTTGAATCTACGTACGGTGTTGCACCAAGTGGTGACTTCTACGATGCATACAAACTTGTTAAGAGTTGGAGAGATGCATTACAGAAAGCATTCTGGGTGAACAAAGGCAATCCAAACAGAGCGAAACTTGTTGCCGCTTTAGACAAGATGATCAAAGACCCAGCGTCAGTTGCCGCTATCGAAAAGAAAGTGGGACAGTACGAATGGAGAACAGGTGCAGAAGGTGATGCCGCAGTTAGAACACTGAAGTCATTCATCACACCAGGTGCATTGAAAACACTTACTGACTTTGGAAAGAATCAGTTGGGTTACAATGCTGTGTACAAAGAAGAGCTAACGAAATAATGTACATACTGTTTACAGGGGCACCGGGATCGAAATGGAGTAGTGTTGTTAAAAACATCTACTGGAGTGATGACGTTGATCACACCGATTACTCCGAGGCTAGAACATATCGCCACGATGCCGATACCCCTGGACGCAGTCACCTAATGCACATTGGAGCCTACTGGGATCCGGGCATGGAGTTTAATGTAGACGAATGGGACAAACCATTCTCCGGCAAAGGCAAGAGGATAGTGAAAGCACACACATTCGCACATCAACTTGAAGTGCTGAAACTATCAGGACATCCTATAGTAATGGTGTACAGGAACGACTACGAGTGTCTGGAATGGTGGAAACTGTGTGGAGAGTTCAACATCACGTACCCTAACTACCAGCACTTCGAGAACCTAGACAAGATGTGGGAACACATACAGGCAGAGAACAAGGACACAATGCAGTTCATAAAGGACAACAAGGACAGAATCACACAGCCAAAGGACAACGTGGACCTTTGCAGGCTGTTAGAAATAAGTTTCCCCAACAACAAAGGACGTATACATAATTACGCACAGAAGGGAATACAGGTATATGTCTACAAGTAATTGGGAAGAAGCAAAAGCAAGAAGCAACTATCACTTCAACAAGTGGCACAAGGACACAGACTGTGTCGAACACCTGGGCAAGTTCACAGGCGGGTGGCAGACAGAACTACAAGCAGTCATGGAACATGGTAAGCCTCTCAACTGGGGCAACCGTAGAGAAGGGACAGGCAGAGAGAATGTTAACGTCAATGTAGAAGCAGAAGAAAATGATTTAAAGACAGCAGGTGCAGATCCCAAGATGACCATATACAGAGGACTGGCGGACTTCACGAAATGTCCAACACTGCAAAGAATGGCAGACTTCTTTGCGTTTACTACAACAAAATCTAAACTGCACATACAGTTCACGGGAGAAGTGTTGAACATGCACATAGACAAACTGTATGACCTAGATGCTGACCCAAATAATGTTGTCCGCATCATGGTAATGTTGCAAGATTGGGAACCAGGACAATTTATAATGTATGGCAACGAACAGTTTGACAGATGGCGGACAGGTGACATACACAAGTTTGACTGGCAGAACCTACCACACTCAACAGCCAACTCCAGCAACAAGCCTAGGCCCATGTTGGTAATCACAGGTGTGATGTCAGACAAAACCAGAGACATACTATCAAAGCCAATCAAGAAAAAGATATAGACTTTCTCAGCCTTGTAATATATTATTAGTTCATGAACAAAAAAATATTTGCACATCTTTTAGGATACAGTCAAAACGATCTCACAAAAATAACTCAGCCTTACATACTGGAAACATTTGGTGTTGAAGTGGATCGTTGCGATACCTTAGAGCAGTACGTAGGAGCAATTGATAACGCCTGCCTACACAAGTATTTCTCCAAGTATTGGCAGAACGACATGAAGAAATGGAAGTACTCTGGACTGGCACTGATAGAAGAGATCAACAGCTTGAAGCCACGTGCCGTGCTGGACGTTGGTTGTGGATATAATGAATTCAGAGGTAAGATAGACAATCTAACAGGTATTGATCCCTACAATGACAAAGCAGACTTACAAGTCAGCACACTGGAATACAGGACCGATCAGAAGTTTGATGTGATCATGTGCTTGGGATCTGTGAACTTTGGTAGCAGGGATAAAATAATTGCAGAGATGGGAAGATGTGTTGACCTGTTAGAGCATGGCGGTACAATGTTCTTCAGGGTGAACCCTGGAGTTCAACACGACAAGCCTGAGGCCAAGTGGATCGAGTTCTTTGGTTGGAACGTGCCATTCATAATTGAACTAGCGGAGATGTTCAACCTAAAAGTGCTGGACATAAAAGATGACACTAATCAACGGAAGTATTTCGTTTATAGGAAAGTTTAATGAATACATTACTACTAAATGGTTGCAGTTTTGGTGCGTGTTGGACACCAACAGACAAGTTTGTCAAAGACCTAGGGTGTGACGAGACAGTGAACATTTCTAAGGTGGCAACTGGTTTCCAGAGGACCTGCAGGAGCACAATAGAATGGATAGCACAGAACGGAAATCCACATTTTGTAATTGTGCCTATAACCTTTAGTCATAGGTGGGAACTCGCTCTAAGCAAGGACGAGGACGACATAGATGGCAGTTGGGTACCACTGCAAATATCAAACTACCTATCAACACAATTCAATCTGCAAGACTCGAATATCGATGATGTGAAGCAGTTAGTGGATCAATACTATAAGGTCATTCCCACTATAAAGACCTATTGGGACAAGATGTTCGCAGAGATCATAATGTTTAGTGCTTTCTTGGAAAAACAAAAGATCAACTATCTGATGTGGGATATGTGCAACGACTTTGACAAGGAACACTTGAACATATACCGGAAACCATACAAAGGATTCAACAAGATAGATTTGATATCTCAAAATCCCAGGATCATTGACATTTGGAAATTCTGTGGCAACAAATATATGTGGAGCAATCTACAAGACAATAAAAACATAGATTTTAACATACATCATGCACCAGAACAGTACACGCACCTAGAGAAATACCTGTTAACCTGTGTTACGAAGTAGACTTATGCTAGAATTGTGCTACAATAAAGAGTAAATACCTACAATGCAAAAGCACACCAAAAGTTTACTAGAAGAATTAAGCTCGATGCCCCTTAAGAGGGACAAGGAAGAAGTTGTGGAGAGCAGAGCATCACACATACTTGAGTCGACCATACGATTGATCACCTACATCAGGGAAAACTTTGACCAGAACACAGCATTCAAACTGGAAAAGAAATTTAATTCAGCGATCAAGAACATGGACGCATCCAAGTTCTCAAAAGGTGTTGCACGTATCAAAGAGAACAGAGACGTCAAAGAGAACGTACTTAAAATCAAAGACGGCGAATATAAAGAGGACTAATCATGTTAATAGAAGATGTCCTGACAGAGTTTAAACGGACACACCTCGAACACATAGAGGACATAGTGATAACCGACGGCTACGAGGGTGGCAAGGCAGTCGTCGAATACTTCAGGGGACTACTGTTAACGCTAAAAGGCACGAGCTCAGAGGCAATGAGTGTGTCAGTCAAGTGGGACGGAGCACCTGCTGTGGTGTGTGGCATCAATCCAGACAATGGTAAGTTCTTCGTTGGAACTAAATCAGTTTTCGCCAAGGCGGCCAAGATAAATTACACCAAGAAAGACATAGCGGCCAATCACGGAACAGATGAGCTGGGACAGAAACTGTTGAAGTGTCTAGTGCATCTAAAGAAATTAAATATACAGGGTGTGGTGCAGGGAGACCTGCTGTACACGGACGAGGACATCACAAGGAAAAACATAGACGGCAAGCCCAACCTGACCTTCACACCAAACACAATAACCTACGCAGTACCCGAGGGAGGCGATCTTGGCAAACAGATAGACAGGGCCAAAGTAGGAATCATATTCCATACAACTTACATAGGTGATTCATTAGCAACGATGAACGCACAAGGTGGAGCAGACGTAAGTGCCTTTGCACAGAGTCCAGATGTGTTCTTTGACAACGCCACCTATAAAGATGTGTCAGGCAGTGCCAAGTTTACAGATGCAGAGACGAAACAATTCTACAACGGTGTAGAGAAACTAGAGTCACTGCTCAATGGTGTACCGAGGGACCTATCAAGTGTGTTAGGACAGAATCAAGATTTTATTCCAATGTTCCAGATGTACATTAACGCAATGGTCAAACAAGGACAACTACCAAAAGATGTTAATAAGTTCTTGCTAGGGTTCCGGAAGTTTTACACAGACAGAATGCAACAGCAGATGTCAGGTCTCAAAGCACAGAAGGCCTTACAGTTGAGACAGGACAAGATGAAACAGATGCCTGTGTTTCTGAACAGGGCCAAGAAGCCGTTACAGGCCATGCTTACTTTCTACAAGGCTGTGCAGACAATGAAAGCATTTGTACTCAAGAAGATGAACCAGGCCATGGCCATAGGATCATTCTCGCAGACCGATAGTGGGCTGGAAGTTACAGAACCAGAAGGATTCGTTGCTGTTGACAAGTCAGGCAATGCCGTCAAACTAGTAGATAGGTTGGGGTTCTCACGTAGAAATCTTACTGCCATCAATAAATTCAACAATAACTAATATTAATGAAACCAAAACCTTTTCCTATAAAGGAGGGTATTCCTTGCCAACTCAAATGGAATCACTCCACTGTGTTCCTCACCATGGCCACGACTGCCAGTTGCCACAGGGTCACACACGATCCATATGAGTTTAAGGACAACAAGATGAACTTCCACAACATTAAGAGTAAACTGGAAGCCCGGAGCAAGATGCTGAAAGGTGAGTGGCCAGGACGTGGTTGTGAACACTGCAAGAGCACAGAAGATTCCGGAGGACACTCAGATAGGATGTCACACCTGAACATGCAAGGAGTCACAGCACCAAAAGAACTTTCGAACGACCTTCGAGCAGTCGATGTAACTCCCACACAGCTAGAGATATACTTTGGAAACACTTGTAATCTTAAATGTTTGTATTGCAATAGTAAGTTCAGTTCAACAATAGACAACGAGAACAGGATTCACGGACAATTTGATTATGGTGACCAGATGAAAACTGGTAAAAACGTTCACTTGCCTGGAAAGATAGAGATCAATCCAAACATTAAAGAAGATACAGACAAACTCTACGCATGGCTAGAAGAACACATACACGAATTAAACAAAGTGATGATCCTGGGTGGCGAGCCTTTCCTGCAAAAAGAAACAGAACGGATGGTAGAACTGCTAGAACGTACATCTAATCCTAACTTATCATTGGTCGTATTTTCTAATCTGACTGTTGATCCTGCAAGGGTACAGAAGTGGTTAGCGAGGATGTGGAAGTTAGTGGAGCAAGGCAAATTAGACAATCTACAAGTGGTGGGTAGTCTTGACTGTTGGGGACCACAGGCGGAATATGTTAGGAACGGATTAGACCTTAAAAAGTATATCAACAACATGGAATTCATATTGAATAAGACCAAGATAACAGCCAGCGTCAATAGTGCTATGATGGCATTGACAATACCAACCCTACCTGATCTAATAGTTCAAGTAAACAAGTGGTCAAAAGTCAGAGAAGTTTATTGGAGTGGCATGAAGGCCGGTGATGCAGGAAGGCCATATCTAAATCCTACCATATTTGGCAAAGACATAATACCACTAGGCATAGACAAGGCCATAGAGGTTTACGAGACCAACGGTGACACAATAAAACAAGCATGGCTCAACAACTTAATAGGTATAAGAACAGAGTGTGCAAACACGGAGCCTGATCCACTACAACAGAAATTGTTAAAAGTATACCTCAAGGAACTGGACAGGAGACGTGGCACTGATTACACAAAACTCTTTCCTGGTATCGCTAAATTGTTAAATTCCCAAGAATTCTAAAACAGTCTTCTGAACTGCACGTTCATACAACTTGTCATTCCAGAAAACATCATAATTATGCTGTCGCAGTGCCTTGGTCTGCAGGTACATGTCCTGCCACTTCCTGTGTCCGTGCTTGAGATCCGTGGAGTCATCCTTTAGTTCCTTGCATAATGAAACTATCTTGTCTATCCGCTTGTTGGGATCTCTTTCCAGATCATAGCCCTCATCGAAGTAAGAATTAAATGTTTTGAAACCCATCTCCCTAAGTTTTTGTAGGTATAGATAATTGCCATGCACTATGAAAACGTGCTGGGCCATTATAGGTTTCCATATCTTCTCTGTCATGAACACATCATGGTCATTATCATTGGTCTCTGACACTATGGAACAGACTGTGTCGATGTATGGCAGTGCATATATGTCCTGGTCCTTGCCCCAACGTGGATAATGTTCTGGCTCTATTCCAGGCAATTCATATTTCTTAGGTAACCTACGTGATGGTTCCATGTTAACAAAGGTGTATATACTGTTCTCCAATATATTTTCCTGTAATAATTGTTTGTATAATTTTGTTCTGTGTTCTCTGGTTGCCTTGTTCAGGTACAAGAACTCGTGTACCTTGTGCCAGTAACTGCCATGGTGGTCATGCGAAACTTCCAACTTGTGGTCTTTGTGCTTGTCCTTCATCCAATACCAGAACCAAGTTGTGTCGCCGTGCCACTTGGTGTATTTGTACTTTTCCAGTTCTTTGTAGAATTTACTGTGCTTTACGTTATCCCCACTCTCCCATGGGCAAGCCAGTATGAACTTGAATCCATTCTGTTCGAGGAGACCTAATCTAATGTGTAGTTGTGTTACGAACTCCTTGTTCTCTGTGAACTGTTCTCTCTGATCTATTATGCAATACAATGAATCATAACTGTCCCAGTCGTAGTTGTGCAGATTCCAGTACTCGGCTTCGTAAGTGAACTCTATGTCCTCGATGTTCGCACTCCTTATGAAGTTCTCGAATTGCAGATGCTGACCTGATAACATCAGATCTGTGAGAATAAAAATCTTCTTCATGTGTCCTATAAATACCCTTATGTTAACACCTTTTTTAAAGTATGTAGCTGAAGCCAAGGTTATCAGACGACATAGTGACTTGCAGAGATACACTTTTCCTGAGGTCACGGAGAGAATCTATCTTAGTTTCCTAGCACTAGCACTGATGAGTCAGCTCAAGGGCACGCAATCATTTGTGAAATCATACGCCGACCACACGATGGCGAAGGGCACTTTCGATCAGGTCAGGATGATGAACAACGATCTGGCAAACATGTTGGCCATTGTATCAGGTGATCCAGACATAACAAAGAAATTGAAAAACAAGAACCAGGCCCAGGCTATGAGACAGAGGCAACCTGTTCCTGTGATGCAACTAAGGAGATACCTGAGGAGTTGGGACGAACACTTCAAATATCTCACGCAGTTGGAAAGGGCATTGAATATAACAGATGCAAACTACAAAAATCTGAGGAGGGCAGTGGCGGACTACCACAACCTAGACTCAAAGGTCAAATCACGGACACTGGTCAAACTGAAACAGATGTTGCAGTCCAAGTTGCCCAACACCGACATACACAAAAAATTCAAGGAACTATGATGATGATAAAGTACATATGTGAGAAATGCGAATGCGAACAGCACTGTGGACAATCATGTGCCGAGTGTAGAGATTGCCCAGACTGTGCCTGCAAGGAGTGTGGTGCCCACGGAGAATAGTTTCTGGGTGCTTTATGCATCGCACGACAAACCAACTTTCCTAGAAGATGCCGGCAACGGACAACGACTACAGAGAGATGCCGCATTGCATCATGTGAAAAAGCACCGAGTGTGCCTGGACATAGGAAGCAACATAGGACAATGGACAAGACCGCTGGCAGGAAAATTTATAAGTGTAATCTGCTTTGAACCAAATCCCAACTTCCGAGAGTGTTTCACCAAGAACATCAACGAAAACAATGTCGTACTTTGGCCCTATGGTCTATCAGACAGGAGCCATTCTGCAAAGCAGGATTTCAATTCGACCATGCTAGGTGAGGGTGACGGAGACATACAGTGCAAGACGCTAGACAGTTTCAACCTGACCAATGTTGACTTCGTGAAGATAGACGTTGACGGATATGAAGTACCGCTGTTGAATGGTGCAAGGGAAACTCTGACTAAAAACAATCCAGTGATCAATATTGAAATGAAATATGATAAGAGAAGCGACATAGCATTTAAGTCTGCTAGGATACTGAAGGATCTTGGCTACAAGTTCGTAAAAAGGACTAAAAGCGATGAGATCTGGATCAAATCGTAATATTACAGCATAATTTACCAAACCTTACCATAAATAGATACAAATGTTCCCTGAGCGGGAGCAAAGCTATAATATCAGAGATAACAAACAGGAGGATATATCATGGCATACACAGGTACACTATCAGCAGGTGGTCCAGCTAACTTTGTAACACCCAATACCGCACACTCGGCAGACGGCGTTGAAGTTAAGTTCATCACTATTGATTACATCAACACTATGGCGGCAGAAATCACGCACCAACACGCAAGTGCGGCGGCGACTGCAGGTCTTAACTTATCAATGGAAGCAATCCAGAACCAAGGAGTTAACATCCTAGGTAAAGGTGCGTTAGGAAACTCAAACACTGAGCAGACTTACATGGTGAGAGCAGACGCTTTAGACACGATCAGTTCAACAACTACACTAGCGGCTATCCAGGCGGCAATTAGAGCTCTTAATGCTTTAACTCCGGATATCGTTACAGCAACTATCAGTTCTGCGACATCTAATGACGAAGATATGTCAGATACAGCAGTATAGTAACATAGTATAATACAAGGAGAAATATACAATGGCAACAAAAAATAACTTTAGTTTAAATCAAAACTACGAGCTACAAGGCGTAGACGTAACTTTACTAACAGTTGACTTCATCGTAGATGTGTCAGCAGAGGTTGGTGACTTAACATCTGGTTCAACAGTAGCTGGTTTAGACATGACTAGACATGCGTTCGCACATCACGGATTACAAATCCTTG
>Ga0307488_10001424_pt1 | contig 19958 bp, 15 predicted proteins | sample SB02metaG_FD_202248 | JGI IMG/M metagenome (GOLD analysis project Ga0307488, IMG submission 202248) | Sea-ice brine microbial communities from Beaufort Sea near Barrow, Alaska, United States - SB 0.2 | ecosystem: Environmental > Aquatic > Marine > Coastal | place: USA: Alaska | collected... | reverse complement strand
TGGCACAGATTACGAGGATACAATTTACTAACGGATGTTATTACTGGGGTGAAATTCAGTGATGGCATCAAACAACAACAGGATAAAGAGGCTGCTTGATGACTCATACACCAGATTTGACTATAGTTCGTGTTTCTCACTAATTAGATATTAAAAAGCTTATATAACAAACATTTTGCTATATAAGCTTTTTGACTGTTAATCCTCTAATATCATTCACCGCACCTTTACTGGCGTTGAACATAAAGGTCTCCGTCATTATATTCAGAGAATTGTTGACGGTTTTCCAGACATTTAACCCTAAGAAAAAATATCATTCATATGCTTTGGTGCCTGTGTCTGCATGAACTGCTGAAAGGCGATGTCTGCAGGGCTAAGAACTTTGCTGGTTAAATGCAATATATACCATTCACGCATAATAGGCATGATGTCTATATCTAAAATACTGAGAAGTTTGACGGTTTTTTCTAACTGAATGGTATGTGCCGAAATGATCGCTAAGCCCATACCTGCCATTACACCTTGTTTGATTGATTCGTTACTGGAGAATTCTTGTATTTTGGGCGGGTGTATATTATGTGCTGTAAAGAAGTTATCCAATAATAATCTTGTGCCTGAGCCATTTTCTCTTACTAGAAACGATTCACCTGTTAAGTGTTCCGGATTAATGATTTGTTGCCTGGCTAAGTAATGCGACTTGGGGGCAATAATCACATAGGGGTGATCATAAAATTTGTTTGCGGTGACAGGGACTCTCCGTGGTGTACGTCCCATAATAGCGAGGTCGATTTCGTTATTTTCTAACTTTTTGACGATGTCGCGTCGGTTTGCAATGACGACATCTAATTCGATTTCAGGGTACTGTTTGTTAAACTCTATGATCAAGCGTGGTGAAAAATACTGAGTAGTTGTTACCATCCCCAATCTTATTTCTCCGTGACGCGCACCTTTAATAGCGTCTAGCTCTTCTCCCGCTTCGCGGATAGTCTGAGTGATCTGACGAACATATGGCAGTAATGTCTTTCCAGCTGAAGTGAGCTTAAGTTCTCGGCCACTTTTAACAAACAGATCTGTTTCTGCCATTTCGGCTAAGCGCTTCATCTGCATAGACACTGCAGGCTGCGTTAAATGCATTGTTTCTGCAGCACGGGCGTAGCTTTCGTACTCGGCGGCCACCATAAAAATTTGTAACTGCCTTAATGTGGCGTTTCTTAGCGCGTCTTTCATTGTATTTTCTTCGTAATAATATGTCAGTTATCAGCAAAGCTGAAATTGGCGACATCTTATACTTAAGTAATCATGATGTATATGCTATTGAAGATAAGTTTTATTTATATGATTATAGGCCCATGGAAAGCCAAATACACAAACGGTATATATTATGAACTCGGTCAATAACATTAAAAATTATGCCCGCAGCATTAACCAAACTACTATCATCATTGGTGTCATCGGTGCAGATTGTCATGCAGTAGGCAACAAGATTATTGCCAACGTACTGGGTCGCTTAGGTTTTAATGTAGTGAATTTAGGTGTGATGGTAACGCAAGATGAATATATAGACGCTGCTATAGAACATAATGCTCAAGCTATTTTAGTGTCGTCTATTTATGGACATGGCGAGATTGATTGTAAAGGCATGCGCGCGCGATGTGATGAGCGGGGTGTAAGAGAAATGATCTTATACGTTGGTGGTAACTTAGTCATTGGGAAAAAAGATTTCGCGCACATAAAAGTATTATTTACAGATATGGGCTATGACCGGGTTTTCGCCCCCAGCGATGACCTAGAAAAAGTCGCAGAATTTTTGACTATGGATGTAGAAAACAAGCAGGCGATTAAGCAGCAATGGGTTGTGGCTTAGCGATACTACGTAACACTTAACGGATCTGCACTTAAATGTATGCGTGTAGAACAAGCTAATTATCGCACAATATTTAAAATATATTTGCCAGCGTCATAAATCATTTTCATCGAATATCCAGCTTCATTAGGTGAGTAACTATGAAATACATTTTCTTAGTTACTCACTCCTTTTTTCAGCATTACATTACCAATTTTAGAAGAAGACACTGTGGACTTGAAAAATAAAAAGCTCAATAAAAAGATCGTAATGAATGAACGTGAATCTGTTCTTAAAGAGTGGCCCACAGGCGATGCTGTTGATTTAGGTGAGGCCATGCGCTATCAGCGCAATATTCCCGAAAGCAAACGTTTTTCTTCTGCCTTGTCGCGTGCAGAAGCCGACAATAAAACGTTATTACAGCCGCGTGCAGGTGTCGCTTTATTGGACGAGCAAATTACGTTGTTGCAACACCTACAAAATTCTTGCGATTTATTGCCGACCACTATAGATGCTTATACGCGTCTTAATCGTTATGACGAAGCACAAGTCGGCATAGATCGATCAATAGAAGCGGGCACGTCTTTGCTTAATGGATTTCCTGCGGTTAATCACGGTGTGCTCGCATGTCGCGAATTAGTCGAATCGGTTAATAAACCAATAGAGGTGCGTCATGGCACGCCAGATGCTCGTTTATTAACTGAAATCACTATGGCGGCTGGTTTCACCAGTAATGAAGGCGGCGGCATTTCTTATAATATTCCTTATTCAAAACGCGTACCCTTAGAAAAGTCTATCCGTGATTGGCAATACTGCGATCGCATTGTGGGCTTGTATGCTGAAGAAGGAATTATTATTAACCGAGAGCCTTTTGGTCCATTAACTGGGACACTGGTTCCGCCTTTTGTCTCCCACTGTGTCGCATTAGTCGAAGGTTTATTGGCGTTAGAGCAAGGCGTTAAATGCGTGACATTAGGTTATGGTCAAGCGGGTAACTTAATTCAAGATGTTGCCGCTATCCATTCTTTGCGCGACCTAGCGAATGAATATTTCCAAGCCGCTGGATTTGATGATTACAAATTAAGCACCGTGTTTCATCAATGGATGGGCGGCTTCCCCGAAAATGAGGCGCAAGCGTATTCGGTGATTAGCTTGGGCGCGACTGCAGCAGCATTATCGGGTGCAACCAAAGTTATTGTTAAAACACCACACGAAGCAGCGGGTGTTCCCACCAAAGAAGCGAACAAACAAGGGTTAGAGGCCACTGGTCAAATCATAAATATGGTCAGCGACCAAAGAATGACAACTAGCCCTGCACTTGAGCAAGAAATAGAGTTAATTAAACGCGAAGTACGCGCTATTATGTCGAAGGTGTTTGCATTGGGCGACGGCGATATTGCACGTGGTGTAGTAGAGGCATTTAAAACCGGCGTGATGGATATCCCTTTTGCACCTGCCGATTGTAACTCCGGAATATTAATGCCTGTACGTGACAATAATGGCGCGGTTCGAGTTCTAGATCGTGGAGCAACGCCCTTGCCAGAAGATGTGGTCAGTTTTCATAACGACCTTATTAAGGAGCGAGCAAAAGTCGAAGGGCGTGAGGTGTCATTTCAAATGGTGATAGACGATGTTAATGCCATCTCTCAAGGAAGATTAGTAGGTCGGCCTAAAGACCCTATTTTACGCGCGCTATGAAAGTCGTTGTATAGAGTGACGCTTAATCGTCGAATGAAATGGTGCGGCCCAATGATTATTGTGTGATTTACCTCACGAGATTTTTTTCAATTCGATTGATGACGCTCGGTTTTTTGTAGTCCGTTTATTCGAGTCAGTACATAAGAGAGCAAGTCATGAAAGTGATAGATGTATTATTAGTCGCGGGCCATTCTGCGTTTTATTTTGATGATCAGCAAGCCATTAAAAACGGGGCTGAGCAAGATGGTTTTATCTATACCGGCGAAGCAATCACCGATGGATTTGATGCGGTTCGTCAACCGGGTGAATCTATTTCTATTTTACTTATTCTCGAAAACGGTCAAGTTGCTAAAGGTGATTGTGTCGCCGTTCAATATTCTGGCGCAGGCGGTCGTGATCCCCTATTTACAACACAGCACTTTATCCCTTTTATCGAAAAAAATGTTAAGCCGTTATTACAGAATATCAATGTTAATAATTTCTTGTTTAACTCTCGGTTATTTGACAAGTTAGTCGTTGACGGTAAGCCGCTGCATACGGCAATCCGCTATGGTGTTTCGCAAGCATTGTTAGACGCAGCCGCTTTATCTAAGCAATGTTTGCAGTCAGAAGTGATTGCTACTGAATATAAGTTGCCGGTAGTTGCAGAGCCTATCCCCTTATTCGGTCAAAGTGGGGATGACCGTTATAACGCGGTTGACAAAATGATTCTTAAAAAAGTGGACGCCTTGCCTCATGGTTTAATTAATAACGTTCCCGATAAACTCGGTGAAAAAGGTGAGAAACTAGTGGAATATGTACAGTGGCTAAAAAACAGAATTGCCACCGTAAAAAACGATACTAAATATTTACCTGATCTACATATAGATGTGTATGGCACGCTGGGGATGATTTTTAATAACGATTATGTAGCGATTGCGAATTATATCAATTTCCTACAAACCGTTGCGTCACCGCTTGCTTTATATATTGAAGGCCCAGTAGATTTAGGTGATCGTGGGTTGCAGATAGAAGGGTTGAAGAAAATTACTTTACATTTACAAACACTGGGTTCAGATGCAAAAATTGTTGCCGATGAATGGTGTAACACCTATGAAGATATTGTCGCATTTGTCGACGCGAAATGTTGCCATATGGTGCAAATTAAAACCCCAGACCTAGGTGCGGTACATAATACCGTCGAGGCGGTACTGTATTGTCACCAACATAATATAGAAGCTTATCAAGGGGGCACCTGCAACGAAACAGATGTATCGGCAAAAGTATGCGTGCATTTAGCTTTAGCGGCCAGACCACAACGTATGTTGGCTAAGCCTGGGATGGGATTTGACGAAGGAATGATGATTGTTAATAACGAAATGCAATCTGCTGTGGCACAGTTAATGCGCATCAAAAACCATCTTCAAAAAAAACAACAAGAAAAAAACAATACAAAAAAAAAGACATCGGTTAAAAAAGTAAAAATGACACGCCATATGGCGCAATACTATTAAATCCAATAGACATGAAAGTGGAAAAGTAAGCTGCGCCAGCGATGATAATCATATAAAGAGAATGCAGCATGTCCACAATCGTTAAGCCGTTCGATGGTTTGTTAGTCATTTCTATTGAGCAAGCGGTAGCGGCGCCCTTATGCGCCTGTCAGTTAGCGGAAGGTGGCGCACGGGTGATTAAAATAGAACGTGCCGAAGGGGATTTTGCCCGTGGTTATGATACAGCGGTAAATGGTGAATCATCTTATTTTGTTTGGGCTAATCACGGCAAAGAATCTTTAGTGCTGAACTTTAAAGAGAAGAATGACGCATATCTATTACATACACTACTAAAAAAAGCCGATATTTTTATTCAAAACCTAGCGCCGGGTGCCTGTGAACGTGCAGGGTTTGGGGCTGCAGTACTGCGAGAACAATATCCGCAGCTTATTACCTGTGATATTAGTGGCTATGGTGATGAAGGCGCGTATCGTGATATGAAAGCTTATGATTTTTTAGTGCAATGCGAGAGTGGCTTAGTTGCTATCAATGGTTCGCCAGAAGGGTATGGCCGGATCGGTGTATCGGTCTGTGATATTGGTGCAGGCATGAATGCACTCATTGGCATTCAGAATGCATTGTTAGTCCGCGCCCAGACCGGCAAGGGTTCAGGCGTTCAGGTCTCGTTATTTGATACGGCTGCCGATTGGATGCAAGTGCCATTTTTACATAGTGAATTCGGCGGTAAGGCACCTCAGCGCGCAGGGTTACATCACCCTTCCATTGCGCCTTATGGTGGTTACGTAACAAAAGATAATGAAATTTTAGCCATATCTATTCAAAACGAACGCGAATGGCAACGTCTATGCGGTGAGGTGTTGTTGCAAGCAGATCTAGCGGTTGATGAGCGCTTTAATACCATGATTAAACGTGTTGAAAATCGTTTGTTAATAGATGATATCGTTAACGCTTTATTTTCTAAAAAAACTCGCGCAGAACTCGAAGCGGTGTTAAAAAAATCGGCTATAGCCTATGGTGCTGTTAATTCAGTGGAGTCGTTAGCGCAGCACCCTCAGTTGCGTCGTAAATCGGTGACATTACCCGACGGTTCTAGTGTGAAAATTATCGATTCCCCTATTCGTCACTCTATTATTCCCGACGATCATTGTTTTGGTGCCGTGCCAACAGTGGGCCAGCATTCAGAGGAAATCCGTAAAGAATTTTTAACCTAACCCATTCATATTAGATTGTAGGGGGGGGGTTAACAGTGAGTCTGGATTACCGACTGAGTAGCGCGGGCTTATAGTGATGATGAATAGTTGCGATTAATGGTTATCATTAATAGTGGTGGGATTAATAGCGTCAATCAATAACCTACGTGATAAGCGATGGTTACATAATGCGATAAAAATAAGATAGGCTTTCTCATGACTATGTCTTCTGTAACATGCCATCAATGGCGCTCCTTATTGTTTATTCCAGCGAACAATGAAAAGTTTGTTAATAGAGCGGCAACACGTGATGCCGATGCGATTATTCTCGACCTTGAAGATAGCATCCCTTTTGCACATAAAGCAGAAGCAAGACATACACTCCCCAAGTACATCGAAAACTTGAATAAACAAAACGTCAGCGTGCTGGTACGTATTAACTATGATATCGTGAATGCGGTTGCCGACTTAGCGGTAGCGGTTAACCCATATACCGCGGCGATTATTGTGCCAAAAGTATTGGGTGCCGATCATATCGTATTATTAGATAATGCGCTAAGCATGCTCGAAGCACAAAGCAATATAGCCGTCGGATCAATTAAAATTATTGCTCTTATTGAAACTATTGTGGCAATGGAGTCGGCGACTGCCATTGCCCAGTCATCGCCGCGTGTGATGGGGCTCGCATTAGGGACAGAAGATTTATCATTAGATGGTGGATTTGATCCCTCCTTGGAAAATTTAACGCTCCCCGCACAAAAATTAATTTATGCAGCGCGTATAGCCAATATCAATGCATATGGTTTTCCTGCGAGCATTGCTGATTATTCCGACATCAAAAAATTCACCACTTATCAACAGCGTGCAAAATCTATGGGTTTTAATGGAGCTTTATGCATTCACCCGCAACAAGTCAAGCCGATTAATGATACATATGCGGTGACAGATAAAGAGCGTGAGCAGGCAAAAAGAATCATCGCCGCTTATGACAAAGCCGTATGCAGTGGTCTAGGTGTGGTGGAAGTTGACGGTCAAATGGTCGATACACCCGTAGTCGAAAGAGCGAGAAAAATATTGCAGTGATGCTACGTGTTTTTCAGCATCAAATAAATTCTCGCTCGCGGTATTAGGGTGCGTTACAAACGTTTTACAAAAATTTTCGAATTACGCTGGTAGTTATAAATCGTTTGTTTTTCTTGTGGTAATATTTCTAATGTTGATTCAGTAAACCCTTGCTCCACAAACCAATGCGCCGTTTGAGTTGTCAGTACAAACAGTTGAGTCATGTTGAGTTTGGTTGCCTGCTTTTCGATATGCGACAGCAGCTTAGCTGCTTTGCATTGTCCTTGGTAATCTGGGTGTGTGACCATACATGCTAGTTCGCCTGCGTTATCCTGAACAAACGGGTACAATGCGGAACAAGCGATAATCGTGCCGTCAATTTCCATCACAGTAAAGTGTCCCACTTCTTGTTCCAATAGCTCGCGTGAGCGCCTCACCAATATTCCTTCAACTTCTAACGGTTCAATCAATTCTAAAATACCGCCGACGTCATCAATACGCGCGCGTCGAATGGTTTCATAACTATCACGATGCACCATGGTGCCAAAGCCGTCTCGAGTGAATAACTCTTTAATCAACCCGCCGTCTTCAATATAGCTAATGATTTGCGCGCGGTTAACGCCTTGATCGCAGGCGCGATAACAGGCCTTTAATGAAAAATGACTGTCGGTAGTTTCTTTTTTGAGTAAAAACTTTTCGCACTGCAATAAGGTTAATTGTTTTTGCAGTTCACCTGCATAATTGATCACGCCATTTTCTTTGGTAAACGCGATGAGTTTGTCAGCGCCCAGCTCCGTAGCAATTTCAGTGGCGACTTCGGTATAGGTTAAATTGAAGGCTTCACCTGTAACGGAGTAACCAATGGGAGAGACCAAAACGATGGCATCGTTAAATAGCAACTCATCTAAGCCGTTAGCATCTATCGCACGCACCTTACCTGTATATTGCAAGTCGACTCCATCGACTACACCACGTGGCATAGCCGTAACAAAGTTGCCGCTGCGAATGCGCAGGTTGGCATTATGCATAGGTGAATTAGGTAGACCGGTAGATAGTGCAGCCTCAATAGCGAAGCGCGTTGAGCCAATCGCATCGATTAAATGGAGCAAACAATCGGCGTCGGTTACTCTGCTGCCATGATGTATTTTACTCTCTAAGCCATGTCCCGCGAGTTTTGCATCAATCTGTTGACGTGCGCCATGAACTAATACAATGCGTACACCTAAATTATTGAGCAGAGCGATATCGTTGACGATATTGGCAAAGTTTGGGTGAGTAATCGCCGCGCCAGGCAGCATAATCACAAACGTTTTGCCGCGATAAGCTTTTATATAGGGGGACGTTTGTCTAAACGATGAAACGTGGTCCGGGGTATTCGTCATGAGATAAAGCCAATTATAGGTGGAGGGTGTGAGTAGAAAACAACGAATGGAAATTAAAGCACAGACCCATGGCTAGCGTCTATGCTTGTGCGCTAGCTCAAAGCGGCATATTCACCTTGATGAGTGGCTTTATAGCGATGTGATTTCGCAATGATCACATTCATCCATTCGCCAATATATAAGCACAAGCTCTACTTGCCCGAAGCACGTAAACATCTACGACATAATAAGGGTAGCACTTAATATGTTACCCAAGCCAAATACCGCTCCGCTACTGCTCAATATCAGTGAACTTGGCGGTTACCTACACACAAAACTGCGTAATTAATCCTTGTAACACCGTCACTGCCATAGGCACTTGCTGTAAATTAATATATTCATCCGGTTGATGAGCTTGGTCAATAGATCCTGGACCCATAACCACCACGTCCATCCCCATTTTCTGTAAAAAAGGCGCTTCAGTAGCGAAAGCCACACTATCGGCATTCATCGCGGTCAAGCGCTCGACTGCCTTAACTAGTTCAGAATCAGCGGTCTGCTCAAAGGCGTCAATACCTTCAAATAATGATTCCCGTTCAATATGAATGTGATGCTTGTCGGCCATATTATTCAGCATACTATCAATATCGGCACGTAGGTCATCTAAGCTCATGCCGGGTAGGGTACGCAAATCAAACGCTAGTTCACAGTGTCCGCAAATACGGTTGGGATTATCTCCCCCGTGAATACAACCCAAGTTCAATGTGGGTACGTCGATTACAAATCCTGCATGTTGGTAGCGTGTTTGTAATAATTGACGAAATTGCTTAAGTTCAGTGATGACATCATGCATCACATCTAAAGCGTTATTACCTAAAGCCGGGTTGGATGAATGCCCCGATTGTCCGCGGACTTTTATCGACTCCATGCCAATACCCTTGTGCATGCGTATGGGCTGCATTCCAGTGGGTTCGCCTACCACGCCATAGCGCGCTTTGGGGATGGGATGATGCATTAGCTCGCGTGCGCCAGTCATCGAGGTTTCTTCATCGGCGGTGGCGAGGATAATAATAGGCTCGCGAAGGGTTTTACCCAAAAATGGCTGAACGGCAGCAAGCACCGTAGGAAAAAACCCTTTCATATCGGTAGCACCTAAACCGTAAGCGCGTTCATTGTCGATATGCAGTGTAAAAGGGTCATGAGACCAGCGCTTATCATCATAAGGTACGGTATCGGCGTGGCCAGAAAAAACCAGCCCGCCTTGGCTCTTGTGGGCATTAGCAATGCCTAACGTAGCAATAAGGTTGGCCTTATCAGGGTTGTTATCAACCACTTGAATATCAATCGCAAACCCCATGTCACCAAGCCAGTTTGCCAATAGGTCGATGACGCGGCGGTTGCCCATATCCAGCTTCGGGTTAGTGCAGCTTACAGAAGGGGTGGCGACTAACTGCGCGAGCTGTTCGCTAAATTTTTTCTCATCAAATATCATAATAATCGTTTACTCTCGTTGCTGCCGACACCTTTCGGGTGACTTGCTGATAATGACTACGTTATTAGCGCCGTGTATTCATCGACTAGGTGACTAATGATAGTGATTATAGTAAGTTGGTAGATTACCGTATTTGTAAAATAATAACAGGAACACCCAGTGATCGCAGAAAAATGGATAGATTTACGAAGTTGCGTTGATAGTTTAATGGCTGAAGGTCGATTAAGTCAGCAAGACGCCAATATTATCACTAGTAAAACCCGCACGCGTGAACAATCGGCGATGCACCCAATTAACTATATTGCGACGTTAAAGCTCACTGATCAAAAACCGAATAAATCATCAGTACAAAATGCGGTGCTAGATGATCTGACATTGTCTGAATGGATTAGCCTCAAAAGTGGATTGCCACTGTTTCATATCGACCCGCTCAAAATAGACGTATCTGATGTGACCGATGTGATGTCTTTTGCCTTTGCCCAACGCCATCAAATCGTGTGCGTAGGGACTAACCATAAAGAAGTGATGGTTGCGACTGCGCAGCCATTTGTCACTGGCTGGGAAGAGCAGCTGGCGCATATTGCGAACAAGCCGATCACTAAGGTGTTTGCCAACCCTGCTGAAATTTCCCGTTACACGGTTGAATTTTATGCGTTAGCGCGTTCGGTTTTCGGTGCTACGGGTATTGCAGGTAAGCGCAGTGGCGCAACGAATTTTGAGCAGTTGCTTGAGTTAGGTGAATTAAAAGATCCAGAAGCTAATGACCAGCATGTAGTGAATATAGTAGATTGGTTATTACAGTATGCTTTTGATCAGCGGGCCAGTGATATTCATATCGAACCACGCCGTGAAATTAGTCGACTACGATTTCGTATCGATGGTGTGTTGCATCAAGTCTATGAACTCCCCGTAACAGTCTCCATTGCCGTGGTTTCACGCTTAAAAATTCTTGGGCGGATGAATGTCGCCGAAAAACGTAAGCCTCAAGACGGGCGTATTAAAACCAAGCGCACAGATGGCAGCGAAGTGGAATTGCGTTTGTCGACATTACCTACTGCCTTTGGCGAAAAAATGGTGTTACGTATTTTTGATCCCGACGTGCTGTTAAAGAACTTTGAAGAGCTAGGCTTACTTGGTGACGATCAACAGCGCTGGAACAAAATGACAGCTAAGCCCCACGGCATAATCTTAGTGACAGGGCCAACGGGTTCAGGTAAAACCACCACCTTATATTCTTCTTTGAAATTGCTTGCCACTAACGAAGTGAACGTGAGTACGATTGAAGATCCTATTGAAATGGTGGAAGAAAGTTTTAACCAAACGCAGGTTCATGCCTCTATCGGTCTCGACTTTGCCTCAGGTGTGCGCACGTTATTACGCCAAGACCCCGACATTATTATGGTGGGTGAAATTAGGGATAACGAAACTGGAAAGATGGCTATGCAAGCAGCGCTCACTGGACACCTAGTATTATCCACTTTACACACTAACGATGCGCCAACCGCTATTAGCCGAATGCTCGATTTAGGCTTGCCCAGCTTTTTAATTCGCTCCACTGTATTGGGGGTGATGGCACAGCGCCTTGTGCGTACTTTATGCCCGCACTGCAAAGTGAAGACTGATATTGAACAAAAAGAGTGGGACGATTTAGTTCGCCCATGGAAAGCGCCCAAACCTAAGCATATTTATCAGCCAGCAGGCTGCTTAGAATGTCGCAACACCGGATACCTAGGCCGCCAAGGCATTTATGAGGTGATGTTAATGAGCGACACCCTAAGCCAGCTTATCGACGATCGCTGTGATCTTATCGGCCTAAGAAAGCAGGCATTCAAAGAAGGCATGCGCAGCTTACGTTTATCTGGCGCACAAAAAATTGCATTAGGGCTAACCACTATAGACGAGGTGTTAAGAGTGGCACCACCAGTGGATTTAGAAGGCTGATATTGGGTGTCAGAGGTGTTTCAGTATCACCCGGAGCCTTAGCCACGGCAAAATATGTGAGAGGTGTTGTGTTTACTGAGCGGAAATAACTTTAAATGATTTCTGTCGCCTGCCACGATCTATGATCTTGTTGGCGCTAATGAAGCTATAAGGTAAGTCAATCGTGGAGTTAGTCGCAAAAAAAATACTAGATACGATGTGAATACGCTTCACAATCGAACCTGATAGAGTTTCTCACCCCCCCCATACAGATCAAGGGCGCGCGAGTGTGTTTTACGCGTTGAAGCGGCAGTAGTTCGGTTTATATGCGCTATTAATAATCGACACAAGTACAATCAACCACAGTGAATTTCATCTCGTAGTAAAGGGTCTTATCAATAGTGATTTTTAGCATATTATCTTTTAATGCATTGATGGGAACGACGTGTGTGTAGTCTTTGAATTCCGATAAACGAATCCCCTTGATATATATGTCTAATTTTTTTAATCCATCATTCGCTTTTAAATAAATCCAATCGCCTTTTAAATAGACTGATATGGTAGTGGTGGGTGTAACACGATAGGTAAGTGCTTTGGGTGTTTCTGCCGGGCAAAATTTAGCCAAGAGGTCTTCGGTGAAATAAAACTTATCAATCCTTTCAATGCCTGGCCCAATAAACTTGGGGGAGGCGCATTGACTGAACTTAGGTATGATTCCACAACCACCTAAAAACACGCAAATCAACAGCCAGTGTATATTCTTTATCGTCATTTTAGTCATTTACCTTGATGCCAGAATTAGGTTGTTAATACTGAGTGAATCAATCATTGTATAATGAGTTTAGTATAGTCAAATCGCGGCGGTTATGTTCAATTGGCGAGCTAAGCATGTACATATCAAGCTAATTATTTTTTGAAAAGGCTAGTATTTATTCCTGCCTTGTCATTAAGCGATTTTTCGCCATTACATTGTTAGCAATATTCTGTAACATTCAGCTAATCTCACGGCGCAAACTATGACTCACTACAGACGAAACAACCCTAAATAAATAAAGGTATAACGATGAAATTAGAATCTCTGGCATTGCATCACGGCTATACATCGGAAGACACCACCAAAGCGGCAGCGGTGCCTATTTATCAAACCACATCGTTTACCTTTGATGATACTCAGCACGGGGCTGATTTATTCGATTTGAAGGTCGCGGGTAACATTTACACGCGTATTATGAACCCAACTACCGATGTGTTGGAGCAGCGTATTGCAGCGATGGAAGGTGGGATTGGCGCGTTAGCTGTCGCATCGGGTATGTCAGCAATCACTTACGCTATTCAGTGTATTTGTGAGGTGGGCGATAATATTGTGAGTACTAGCCAATTATATGGCGGCACGTATAACCTATTTGCCCATACCTTCCCTAAGCAGGGTATCGAAGCGCGTATGTTGTCTCATGATGACTTTGAAGGTTTTGAAAAAGCGATTGATGATAAGACGAAAGCGATTTTTTGTGAGTCTATTGGTAATCCTGCGGGCAATGTTGTTGATATCGTTCGGCTTGCAGAAATAGCAGGCAAGCATGGTGTGCCTTTAATCGTTGATAATACGGTAGCAACACCCTTCTTGTGCCGCCCTTTTGAGCTGGGTGCCGATATTGTGATTCATTCGTTAACTAAATATATCGGTGGTCACGGTACGTCGATAGGCGGCGTCATAGTTGACTCTGGCAAGTTTGATTGGGTGGGTAATAAAGCGCGCTTCCCCGTGTTGAATGAGCCAGACCCGTCTTATCATGGAGTGGTATACACCGAAGCTTTAGGCGAGGCTGCGTATATTGGTCGCTGTCGTGTCGTGCCTTTACGTAATACTGGCGCTGCACTGTCACCTATGAACGCTTTCCAGATCATGCAGGGTCTAGAGACCTTGGGTTTGCGCATGGAACGTCATTGCGAAAATGCAGAAAAATTGGCGACATATTTAATCGCTCACGATAAAGTTGAGTGGGTTAACTATGCAGCGTTACCCGATAGTCCTTACTTTGATATGTGCCAAAAAATCACCGGTGGTAAAGCATCGGGTATTTTAAGTTTTGGTGTCAAAGGTGGTGCAGAAGCCGGTGGTCGCTTTATCGATGCGCTACAAATGATTTTGCGTTTAGTGAATATTGGCGATGCCAAATCATTAGCTTGTCATCCTGCATCCACTACACACAGACAGCTTAACGAAGAAGAGTTGGCGGCGGCCGGTGTCAGTGCCGACCTTGTTCGAATTTCGGTGGGTATTGAAAACATCGCCGATATTATTGAAGATGTTGAGCAGGCATTAACCCACGTATAGCGATTAATAATAGCGTAATCTGGGGTTGGTAGTGACAACCCCCAGCTTACGCATTTACCCTTCGCTCTATGCCTATTTTATCCATAATACGTGTTGATAGCTCCTCAATCGATAAGTGTGTTGAGTTGAGATAAGGCAGTTTGTACCTATCTATTGTGGCTTTAAATTGACGCGTTTCAAAATCACACTGCTTGAGTGAGGCGTAGCGTGAGTTGGCGTAGCGTTCTTCACGGATACTGGCTAAACGTTCGGGCGTAATCATTAAGCCAAACAATTTTTCTCGATGAGGTTGAAGCGATTTTGGTAACGTCGAGTCATCAAGGTCGTCTTCGGTAAGGGGGTAGTTGGCGGCACGAATACCAAAGTGCATGCCTAAATAAAGGCAGGTTGGTGTTTTACCACTACGGCTCAGCCCAACCAAAATCACATCGGCAGAAGAGTAGTTTTTAGTATTCCCACCGTCATCATTCTCTAATACGTAGTTTACTGCTTGAATGCGCTGATGATAATTCGTCTGCACCATGCCAAAGGCGGTGCCTGGGCTGTGGTCTGCAACTTGTCCAAATAGTTTTTCCATGGGATCTAGAAACGCATCAAACATATCTAAAACCACGCCTTTTGATTCACGCAAAATCTCCCGTAAATTGTCATCGACAATACTAATTACCACTAATGGCGTGGTATCCATGCTATTGGCGCTGGCATTAATGTGGTCAGTGGCTTGTTTCGCTCGCTCTATGGTGTTGACGTAAGGCAGAGTGACTTGATCAATGTATAACCCGCTAAACCGTGATAGCAGGCTATGACCCAGTGATTCTGCGGTAATCCCGGTGCCATCCGAAATGAAGTAAGCAATGTGATGCATATATCTATTCCCGTTAACCTGTTCTTTTAATCGCTGTTGATGGTTATTCTACGGTAAAAAACGACTTATGCTTATTTTTTTGGGGGCATTTCACGATATACTGCGGCGCATATACTGACGACAAACAAATATTGAGGAACACCTTATGGCGGATTACATACTTTGGTTTGATGGCTTAGGCATGAATGACGTTGACCGCGTTGGCGGCAAAAATGCCTCGTTAGGCGAAATGATTAGCCACCTCAAAGGTATGGGCGTAAGTGTACCCAATGGTTTTGCGACGACAGCGGCGGCGTTCCGTGAATTTTTGGACCAGAGTGGTCTTAATGATCGTATTCAAGCCATATTGTCGGCATTAGATGTTAGCGACGTGAATGCCTTAGCGAAAGCCGGAGCGGACATCCGCCGTTGGGTAGTGGAAACGCCGTTTCAGCCTGCTCTAGAGGAAGCTATTAAGAAGGCGTTTGTTCAACTCCAAGACGGTAACCAAAATTTATCGGTCGCGGTGCGTTCATCGGCGACGGCAGAAGATTTACCAGACGCATCTTTTGCGGGCCAGCAAGAAACCATGTTGAACGTCCGGGGTTATGATCAAGTGATGCTAGCGATCAAAGAGGTCTTTGCGTCGCTATTTAATGATCGTGCGATTAGTTACCGTGTTCACCAAGGTTTTGAGCATGCAGAAGTGGCTCTATCGGCAGGTATTCAGCGCATGGTGCGCAGTGAAACCGGTTCGAGTGGGGTGATGTTTACCTTGGATACTGAATCGGGTTTTCGCGATGCGGTATTTATCACTTCTTCTTATGGCCTGGGCGAAACCGTGGTACAGGGTTCGGTTAATCCTGATGAGTTCTATATCTACAAGCCTGCATTAAGAGCGGGAAAAAAGTCTATTTTACGTCGCAATTTAGGCAGTAAAATGATCAAAATGATTTACTCTTCTCAGCCCGATCAATTGGTGGATACAGTAGATGTTGCTGAAGCGGATAGACAGCAGTTCTCTATCTCTGACAGCGAGGCCGAAGAACTGTCAAAACAAGCATTAATTATTGAAGAGCATTACGGTCGCCCAATGGATATTGAGTGGGCAAAAGACGGAGATGATCAGCAGATATATATTGTTCAAGCACGTCCTGAAACGGTAAAAAGTCAAGAGACGAGTAGTAGTGCGGTTGAGCGTTTTAAGCTAAACGAAACCAGTCATATTGTGTGTGAAGGACGATCTATAGGACAGCGCATTGGCAAGGGTGTGGTGAGGGTGGTTGATGGTATTGGTCAAATGGACCAAGTACGCGAAGGCGATATTCTGGTGACCGATATGACAGACCCAGACTGGGAGCCGGTGATGAAATTAGCGAGCGCGATTGTCACTAACCGTGGTGGCCGTACTTGCCATGCGGCGATTATCGCGCGTGAGCTAGGTATTGCTGCGGTAGTGGGTTGTGGTGACGCGACCCAAAAACTATCAACGGGTATGCCGGTGACAGTATCATGTGCGGAAGGCGACACCGGTTATGTGTATGCGGGTGAGTTAGATTATACCCAGTCGGAAGATCGTGTTGATGAAATGCCAGCGTTACCAATAAAGGTCATGCTGAATGTAGGTAATCCCGATCGCGCCATGTCTTTTTCGAGTCTGCCTAATATGGGAGTTGGCCTGGCCCGTTTAGAATTTATTATTAATCGTATGGTTGGTGTTCATCCAAAAGCATTATTGGATTTTGATAATTTAGATAGTGAATTAAAAAATACGGTGACACGTCATATCGCCGGTTATGCTAGCCCTACCGATTATTTTGTAGAAAAAGTCGTGGAAGGTGTGTCGATGATTGCCGCATCATTCGCACCTGAAACCGTTATTGTGCGCATGTCCGATTTCAAATCGAACGAATATGCTCACCTCATTGGCGGTGCGCAGTATGAGCCGGACGAAGAAAATCCGATGATCGGTTATCGTGGCGCGGCGCGTTATATTTCTGAATCGTTTCGCGAATGCTTTGCGCTGGAGTGTAAAGCCTTGCGCATAGTGCGTGAAGATATGGGTTTAGAAAATGTACAAATTATGATCCCATTTGTGCGTACCGTAGACGAAGCCCGACAGGTCACTGAATTGTTGGCAGAGTACGGTCTTAAACGCGGCGAAAACGGTTTAAAGCTAATTATGATGTGCGAATTGCCATCGAATGCATTGCTTGCAGATCAGTTCTTAGAGTATTTTGATGGTTTCTCCATTGGCTCGAATGATTTAACGCAATTAACCTTAGGTTTAGATCGTGACTCTGGCTTGATTGCACATTTGTTTGATGAACGTAACGACGCCGTTAAAGTGTTGTTATCAATGGCGATTAAGGCGTGTAAAAAAGCCGATAAATATGTGGGGATTTGCGGGCAGGGCCCATCAGATCATATCGACTTTGCCCTGTGGCTAATGGACCAAGGTATCGATTCGGTATCGTTAAACCCAGACTCTGTGATTGATACGTGGTTGCATTTGGCTAAGCACGCAAAGTAACCTCATATCGAAACGAAATAAAAGAAGGGAAGCATTGCTTCCCTTCTTTTATTTCAGAAGATTTTTGCCAGACTTTGGTTTGTGTAATAAGTCCCTTTTTTATTAATGTAATTTTAATCGCGGTTTAAGAATATGATTTATTTTATCCGAGACCATCATTAATGTGGCTCTTACCCAGCCGTGCAATGCAATTTGGTGCATGCGATATAACGAGATATAAGCAATGCGGGCAATTTTTCCACTGACGTTAAAGGTGTCGCCCCGCACTAAATTACCCATTAAGACGCCTACCGTTGAGAATTCACTTAATGAAATTAACGAACCTTTGTCGCTGTAGCGAAACTCGACTAATGGTTTTTCTTTCACGGTATTAATAATGTTTTTACCTACCGTTGCGGCCATTTGATGCGCCGATTGGGCACGCGGAGGCACCCAACGTTTTTCATCCAGTTTAACACCAGCGCAATCGCCAATGGCATAGATAGAGGGGTCGTTAGTGGTTTGTAAATATTGGTTAACAATGACTTGATTGATTTTGTTCGTGTCAATACCTTCTATCTCGGACATAAAGTCGGGTACTTTGATACCTGCCGCCCATAGCAGCATGTCAGCTTCTACATGTGATTCGTCTGCGGTAATAAATGCATGATGTTCGGCTTTTGCCACTTGCGTATTAAGTCGGATATCGGCGCCGATTTTTGTTAAATCAGTGAGCACATCGGCAGACACTTTTTCTGACAAAGCCGAGACTAACCGCGTTCCTGCTTCTAATAAGGTGACTTGTAAATGTTCTTCTTTAATACGGTTTAGGCCGTAGAGTGAAAATAAATTACGCGAATTAAATAATTCTGCCGCAAGCTCCACACCTGTCGCCCCGCCACCGACAATAGCAACACGTAAGCATGCGGTTGGATCATCTATGAGTTTACGGTTTAGGCGAATAAATTGATTGACTAAGCGGTCGTGGAATTTTATCGCTTGTTGGGTACTATCTAAAAATTGACAGTGTTCACCTATGCCTTCAATACCAAAGTCGTTGGACGCACTACCAATTGCCATCACTAATATATCGAAAGGTTCATTGCGTTGAGGGAGAATTTCTTCGCCTTCATCATCATCATAGACGGGTGCGAGGTGGATAACTTTTTTATTGCGGTCAATCCCAGAGAATGTTCCCAGCTTAAACGTAAAGTGGAGGGCGTGGGCGTGTGCACGATAGCTTACGGAGTCAATTTCAGCGTCTAGGCTACCTGCCGCGACTTCGTGTAATAAGGGCTTCCATAAATGCGTTGAGTTACGGTCGATAAGAACAATTTCATGTTCTTTCTGCTTACCTAACTTTCGCCCTAGAAGCGTCGCTAACTCTAAACCACCCGCACCACCACCGACAATGACTACCTTCATGCTGTTACCTCTTCCTTAATGTTGACCACTGTCAATACAGTATAATCATAAATGGCGCGATTACACGCCTCAAGGTCTTATCGTATAGTCAATATTACTCATTTTTTGTGATTTGTTCTTAGCGTGGATGAGTTACTTGGTAAACTTATTCGTTCGCATTCATTCGATACTATTTTATTAAACGACCACTTCAAATTAACGTCTGGTCATCAAACACTGTGTTGGGGCGGTTTTCGGCAGTGGTTTGAAAAGCCTCAACGGATGCCGCCGTTTCTTGAATAGCCTCAAATCTGGCGATATGGAAGATGGCATCACCTTCGTTCACCAAAGGAATATTGCTATTGCCGATAATAATACCGCTGTACTGAGATTTCATTTCGTCTTCTGACGGGTCAAAAAAAGCTGACGAATCTGAGATGACACCCAATAGGTTGTCTTTCATAACACGTGCAGCTAATGGTGACAATGAGCGTAATATGCCGCTTTGTGTTGCGCGTTCCCCGCTACTGGAACGTGCAACAAAAGGTTCGTGGGATTTGGGAACGGTTTTAGTTGCGGACAACATCGTTAATGTACGCATGACCGAAAGGATGCCTCGAGCACCGGCACGAATCGATAGTTCATCAAAACGCAATACTTCCCCCGCTTCATATAGCAAGACTTTAACTCCGTGCTCCCCAGTGGCTTGTCGCAAAGCCCCGTCACGCAGATTAGCGTATTAGTAATACGGGCACTAAAAAAGCTTCCGCGAGATTTTTGGCTTCTGGGTCGTCTAAGTTAGCG